>Ga0187765_10000043_pt1 | contig 42352 bp, 37 predicted proteins | sample 0216_QUI02_MP05__3_FD_133018 | JGI IMG/M metagenome (GOLD analysis project Ga0187765, IMG submission 133018) | Tropical peat soil microbial communities from peatlands in Department of Meta, Colombia - 0216_QUI02_MP05_10_MG | ecosystem: Environmental > Terrestrial > Soil > Wetlands > Peat ...
AATTCCGAATCGTGCAGCCGGTCGATCACGCGCCGTACGCTTTCCGCCGCATTGTCCTGCACGTGCCGCATGTAAGCCTTCACCACCGGCAAGCTGAAATGCGCCACCATCTTGCGCAGCTCGTGCACGCCTTTCTCATTTGCCGCGATCTGCGCCTTCAGGTCATTCACATTCTGCAACGGGTTACGCGCCGGATATTTCGCGCCGGTCAGCGCGGCATAAAGTTCCTTCTCGCGAAACCGCCCGCGATCGACCAGCTTGAAGTTGTCCATGTAGACGCCTTCCTGCTCGATCGTCGTCGCGTTCGGCGACATCGAGCCGGGCGAAATGCCGCCGACATCGGCGTGGTGCCCGCGCGACGCCACCCAGAACAGAATCTTCGGAGTCGTCATCCTGAGGTGCGCGCCGTCGCCCTTCGAGGCTCGCTTCGCTCGCACCTCAGGGTGACGGCGCGCCTCAAAGGATGGCGACGCGAATACCGGCGTGCACACGGTGATGTCGGGCAGATGGGTGCCGCCGTTGTACGGAGCGTTGATGGCGTACACGTCGCCCGGCCGGATCCTTCCTTTGTTGTCGCGGATGATGGTTTCGACCGAGCGATCCATCGACCCGAGATGCACCGGCATATGCGGCGCGTTGGCGACGAGCGAGCCCTCGCCATCGAACACCGCGCAGGAGAAATCGAGCCGCTCCTTGATGTTCACCGAATAGGCCGTGTTCTGCAGCGCGACCCCCATCTGCTCGGCGATCGACATGAACAGATTGTTGAACACTTCGAGCATCACCGGATCGGCCTTGGTGCCGATTGCGGTCTGCCGCTTGATGGGCACGACGCGCGTGAGCGTGAGGTGGTTCTTCGTGGTGATTGCCGCGCGCCAGCCGTGCTCGACCACGATGGTCTGATGCGGCTCGATGACGATCGCCGGTCCGTTGACCTTGTGCCCGGGCGCGAGCTGCTCGCGCCTATAGACCGACGCCTTGTGCCATTGGCCGCCGGAGAAGAATTTCGTGCGGCGGGCCGGGGAGGGCAGGCGCGCCCGCGTCAGCTTGAATGATTTCTCGCGAAACTTCGCGCCGCCGCCGATCGCTTCCACCGACACCGCCTCGACCACGAGCTGTTTATCTCGATCGATGAACCCGAAGCGGGCCTTATGCGCGCGCTCGAACGCCGATTGCATATTTTGAAGCGGCACAATCTTCGCCGCGAGTTCCGAATGCCCCCTCCCCCCTTGAGGGGGAGGGTTGGGGAGGGGGGTACGCAATCGAGTCTGCAACTTTGGCATACCCCCCTCCCGGATCGCTTCGCGATCCGACCTCCCCCTCAAGGGGGGAGGTGAAAGAGAAAGAGTGCCCGCATCGACAACGAGCGCCGTGTCGGTGCCGGCGTAGCGGATATGCGCGCGCACGATCACTTTGATCTTGGCCGCGGGCACACCTTGTTCGAAAACTTCCGCCTTCGCGGTTTTCCCGAGATCGCCGCCGATGCGCTCGATCGCGGCAAGCGCCTTTGCGCTGAGCGGCTCCTCGATCGCCTGCTGGCGCGTGGCGCGGATGTCGGCGAGGCCCATTCCATACGCCGACAGCAGCGACGAGAACGGATGGATCAATACCTTGGTCATGCCGAGCGCGTCGGCGACCAGGCAGGCGTGCTGCCCGCCCGCGCCGCCGAAGCAATTGAGCGCGTAGCGCGTCACGTCGTAGCCGCGCTGCACGGAAATCTTCTTGATCGCGTTCGCCACGTTTTCGACCGCGATCTTGATGAATCCGTCGGCCACCTCTTCCGGCGAGCGGCCGTCGCCGATCTCGCGTGCGAGCTTGGAAAAACCTTCGCGCACCGACCCGTCGTCGAGCGGCAAATTCTGCGCCGGCCCGAAGATTTTCGGAAAGAAATCGGCAATGAGCTTGCCGACCATCACGTTCGCGTCGGTCACCGCGAGCGGCCCGCCGCGCCGGTAGCACGTCGGCCCCGGATTGGCCGCCGCCGAATCCGGCCCGACGCGGAAGCGCGCGCCGTCGAAATGCAGAATCGACCCGCCGCCCGCCGCGACCGTATGAATGAGCATCATCGGCGCGCGCATGCGTACGCCGGCGACTTCGGTCTCGAACGCGCGCTCGAATTCGCCGTCGAAATGCGACACGTCGGTCGAGGTGCCGCCCATGTCGAAGCCGATCAATCGACCGAACCCGGCCGCGCGCCCGGTCTCCGCCATGCCGACCACGCCGCCGGCGGGTCCCGACAGGATCGCGTCCTTGCCCTGGAACAGTTCGGCGGCCGTCAGCCCGCCCGACGACATCATGAACATCAGACGGATATTTTCGGCCAATGCGTCGCCGCTTGCTGATGGCGGCTCCCTCCCCCACAAGGGGGAGGGGAACGACGTGGCACGTGCCGAATACAAATCGCGCGCTACCATGGATACATACCGTCGCAATATCGGGGAGAGATACGCGTCTACCACCGTGGTATCGCCGCGCCCCACCAGCTTGATCAGCGGCGAGACCTCGTGGCTCACCGACACCTGCGAAAAGCCCATTTCACGCGCGAGGCCTGCCACCGCTTTCTCGTGCGCCGGATGGCGGTAGGCATGCATGAACACGATCGCGACCGCCTTGATGCCATCCACCAATGCCTGCGCGAGATCGCCGCGCACGGCGGCAAGATCGGGCGCCTGCTCGATCGTGCCATCCGCGCGCACGCGCTCGACGACCTCCGCCACGCGCTCGTAAAGCATCTCCGGCTTGATGATGTGGCGGGCAAAGATTTTCGGCCGCGCCTGATAGCCGATGCGCAGCGCGTCGCGAAATCCCCTGGTGATCAGCAGCAGCGTGCGCTCGCCCTTGCGCTCCAGCAGCGCGTTGGTGGCGACCGTCGTGCCCATCTTCACCGCGCCGATGAGCCCAGGCGGAATCGGATCGTCTTTCCTCAGACCCAGCAGATCGCGAATGCCTTGCACCGCGGCATCGCCGTAGGCTTCGGGATTTTCCGACAGCAGTTTGTGCGCGACGAGCCGGCCGTCCGGCTGCCGTCCGACCACGTCGGTGAACGTGCCGCCGCGGTCGATCCAGAAATCCCAGGAGCCCATGGTCCTGTCGGAATGCCCCTCGCGGCGTTGCCCCATATGGTCGGCTCCGGTCATTGCACCGCTTGCAACGGGTGGCCAAAAGGCGCGATGGTGGTTCTCGCCGCAGCGGCCGCTGCTGATCTAGCGTTATCGATCGCAATCGCCAAGATAGGGAAGAGCGAAGCTCGAGGAACTCATCATGAAAATTGTCGGCTTTGAATCGGAAGGCAAACTCAAACTGGGCGTGGTCGAGGGCGATCAGGCGATCGACCTCCAGGCCATCGATCCCAATCTGCCCGGCAATCTCGGCGAAGTGCTGGCCAAGACCAACGGTGACTTGAGACCGCTCGCCGAGCTTGCCAAGAAGGCGCCGGCCGCCGCGAAGAAGCCGCTCAAGGGTTTGAAATTCGGCCTGCCCGTGGCCCGGCCCGGCAAGGTGATCTGCCTCGGCCTGAATTATCTCGAGCACGTCAAGGAAGGCAGCCAGCGCGACAATATTCCGAAATTCCCGACGATCTTTTTTCGCGGCAACACCTCGCTCGTGCCCCACGAGAGCCCGATCATCCGGCCGAAGGTTTCCGAGACGCTCGACTATGAAGCCGAGTTGATCTTCGTCATCGGCAAACGCGCCAAGCACCTCACTATGCAGAATGCGACCTCATGCATCGCCGGCTATACCTGCGGCAACGAAGGCTCGGTGCGCGAGTTTCAGCGCAAGACCACGCAATGGGACATGGGCAAGAATTTCGACCGCACCGGCGGATTCGGCCCGTGGCTGGTCACCTCCGACGAGCTGCCCGACGGCGCCAAGGGCTTGAAGATCCAGAGCCGGCTCAACGGCCAGGTCATGCAGTCGGACAACACCGACAATATGATGTTCCCCGTGGCCGAGACGCTGGTCTATGTCACCCAAGGCATTACGCTCGAGCCGGGCGACATCGTTTTCACCGGCACGCCCTCCGGCGTCGGTCATGCCCGCAAGCCCAATCCGGTCTGGATGAAGCCCGGCGACGTGTGCGAGATCGAGATCGAGCGCGTCGGCGTGCTGCGCAATCCGATCGCAGCCGAGCCATAACGCGCCCGGCACCGCCGTCATGCGGCGGCCCGATCGATTTCCGCCGGTGCGGGAAAATGTTAGCCTTTGATCGGAAGCCAGCGGGGGTACGCCTGACGTCAGCCATGCAGCAGCCGCGCGTTGTCACGAGCGCTTCCTCCGTGCCGGAGCCTGCCGGTGCGGCGCCGCTCGTGCGCGCCAGCAGCGTCACCTTGCAATACAAGACGCCCGACCACTTGGTCACCGCCACCTATCGCGTGAGCTTCGATATTTTTCCGGCCGAGCGCTTCGTCATCCTCGGGCCGTCGGGCTGCGGAAAGTCCACCATCCTGAAAGCCATTGCCGGTTTCCTCAAACCGGTCGAAGGCGAAATCCTGCTCAAGGGCAGGCCGGTCAAGGAACCCGGCCCCGATCGCCTGATGGTGTTTCAGGAATTCGACCAGCTGCTGCCGTGGAAGACCGTGCTCGGCAACGTCATGTTCCCGATGACCGAAAACAAGGTTCCGCGCTCCGACGCCGAGAAGCGCGCCCGCGACGCCATCGCCAAGGTCAATCTGCTGGAATTCACCGATGTCTATCCGCACATGCTCTCCGGCGGCATGAAGCAGCGCTGCGCCATTGCGCGCGCCATGGCGATGAAGCCCGACGTGCTGATGATGGACGAGCCCTACGCCGCGCTCGACGCCCTCACGCGGCGCAAGATGCAGGACGAATTGTTGCAGCTCTGGAACGACATCCGCTTCACGCTCGTCTTCGTCACCCATTCGATCGAGGAAGCCGTCATACTCGGCTCGCGCATCCTGGTGCTTTCGCCGCATCCCGGCCAGGTGCGCGCCGAACTGAACAGTCCCGGTTTCGCCCATGACGCGCGCGGCGGCGCGGCTTTTCAGGAACTCGTGCAGAAGATAAGCCATATGCTGTTCGGCGACCGCGCCGGATCGCACTGACGGCTTTCATTTGAAACGTCGGTAGCTCAAAGGGAATGCATCAAAGGGAATGCGCCAAGGAATGTGCCATGTCGGACACCGCAATCAAGCTCACCCCCTTCGTGCGTCAGGAGTACGAACGCGACGTGCACGTGCCGGCGTCGATCGCCGAGGTTGAGCGCGAACTGCCGTTCGCCGAGCGACTGTGGAACGCGCCCTGGGCGCGCCGGGCGCTCATTCTCATTCTGCTTGCGCTCATATGGGAGAGCTATGCGCGCTGCCCCAACGTGATCAGCGACCTCCTGGCCATGGCGTGGCACGGCAATTTCACCGGCTTCCCCGCCTGCAGTGCCAATCCGCTCCTGTTCCCGACCTTCACCGACACCATGACGGCCTGGTGGGATGGCATCGTGTCCGGCGTGATCCCGGCGCGGCTCGCGGTGACATTGCGCATGCTGGTGATGGGTTATGCGCTCGGGCTGTCGCTTGCGGCGATATTCGTGACGTTTGCGGTCTCCACGCGCTTCGGCACCGACCTGCTGTCGACGCTCACCTCCATGTTCAATCCCTTGCCGGCGATTGCGCTGCTGCCGCTTGCTCTGCTCTGGTTCGGTCTCGGCGCGCCGTCGATCGTATTCGTCATCGTCAATTCGGTGCTCTGGGCCGTGGCGCTCAATACCCATGCCGGCTGCACCGCCGTGTCGGAAACATTGCGCATGGCGGGCCAGACCTTTGGCCTCAAAGGCTTCCGCTACGTTGTCAAGATTCTCATGCCGGCCGCGTTCCCCGCGATCCTCTCCGGCCTCAAGATCGGCTGGGCCTTCGCCTGGCGCACGCTGATCGCCGCCGAACTCGTGTTCGGCGTGTCGTCGGGTTCGGGCGGTCTCGGCTGGTTCATCTTCGAGAACCGCAACACGCTCGACACCGCCAATGTATTCGCCGGCCTGCTGACGGTGATGGCCGTTGGGCTCTTGGTCGAAGGCGTGATCTTCCGTACCATCGAGACGAAGACCATCCGCCGCTGGGGCATGCAGCACGGCTAGAACAACGAAACATCCGGGAGAGAAAGAAATGACATATCGGCGCGGCTTTATCGCGATCGCGGCCCTTGCGCTCACCTTGGGCCAGATGCCGGTTGCCTCGGCTGAGGACTGGCCGGCCAAGCCCGTCCACATCCTGGTCGGCTTCGGTGCGGGCGGCGGCACCGATGTCGCCACGCGCGTCGTCGCGAACGCGCTGTCCAAGGCGCTCGGCCAGCAATTCTTCGTCGAGAACCGGGTCGGCGCGGGCGGCACGATCGCGGGCGGCGTCGTCGCCAAGTCGCCGAACGACGGTTACACCATGCTCTCGATCAGCATGGCGCACGCCGTTTCGACCGTCATGGTGAAGAACGTGCCCTACGATCCGGTGAAAGACTTTGCCCCGGTCGGCATTTTCACCAATTCCGCCTTCGTGGTGGCAGTGCCGAAGAATTCTCCGGCGACCGATCTGAAGAGCCTGATCGCGTACATCAACAAGCAGCCCGGCAAGCTGAACTATTCCACGGTCGGGCTCGGTTCGACGCAGCACCTGATCGCCGAAGACCTGCGGCAGCGCGCGAACTTGAACGCACAGCAGGTCTCTTATCGCACCACCGGCGATGTGGTCAGCGCGCTGCTGCGGGGCGATGCGGCCTTTGCGGTCGAGCTTTATCACGCCATCCGCGGTCAAGTTGATGCGGGTGAGCTCAGGCTGGTCGCGGTCGTGACCCCCAAGCGCTGGCCGGCAATTCCGAATGTGCCAACGGCGGAGGAGAGCGGCTTTGCCGGTCTCGGCTACAGCGGCTGGTACGGACTCATGTTCCCGGCCGGCACGCCGCAGCCGATCGTCGACAAGATGCACAAGACGCTCGAGACGGTTTTGACCGATCCGGAAATCAAGTCGCAACTCGAGAAAGTCGGCGCCAGTCCCAATCTGTCGTCGCCGGCAGACCTCAACAAAGTCATCGAGGCCAACATCGCCACCTTCAAGCAGGTGGCTCAGAAGGCCGGCCTGCAGGCGCAGTAGTCGCGCCCCTGGACGCGCGCCGGATTTTGGACGGCATCGCCGTTTCCGTGCGCCGCCTCTCGCCTTTGCCGCGGCGCCCGTGCTATGGACGGGCCGCGCGGACCATTCCCAACTGACAATCACCCCGACAACGGGCAGCAACGAGGAACTGTATGGCTGACACTTTGAACGTGGTTTCGATCTGCGGCAGCCTGCGCAAGGGCTCCTTCAATCGGATGCTGATGAAGGCCTCCATCGGCCTCGCTCCGGCAGGCATGACCATCAAGGAAGGACCGCCCTTCGGCAATTTTCCGATCTACAATTTCGACGACCAGCAGGCGACCGGAATCCCGAAGGTGGTCGATCCGCTCAATGACGCGATCAAGGCCGCCGATGGCGTGCTGATCGTGTCGGCCGAATACAATTGGGGCATCCCCGGCGGACTGAAGAACGCCATCGATTGGCTGTCGCGCTACAAGGAGGTCACGCTCAAGGACAAGCCGTGCTGCATTCAATCGGCCGCGCCCGGTCTGCTCGGCGGTGCGCGCATGCAGTATTCCCTGCGCATGGCGCTTCAGGGCGTCGACGCGATACTGTTCGGCAAGCCGGAAGTCATCGTGAACATGGCGGCCTCGAAGTTCGCCGACGGCGCGCTGAAGGACCAGGCCGCGCTCGATCTTATCAAGCAGCAGCTTGCCGCCTTCGCCGAATTCATCACGCGCGTGCGGAAATAGGAGGGTGTTGTGATCGCGGTCATTGGTGCGACAGGAAATACCGGACGGGCCGCCGTCAAGGAACTGAAGGCGCTGGGCGAAAACCCGCTCTGCATCGTCCGCAACCCGGACAAGGCGCGCGAGGTGCTCGGCGCTGATGCCAAGACGGCGGTGGCGGAGATCACCGACAAACCGGCGCTGGAGAAGGCGCTGAAAGGTTGCGACAGCGTCTTCATGGTCACCGGCCACGGCCCGCAGGTCGCCGACCAGCAGAACGGCATCATCGACGCCGCCAAGGCCGCCGGCGTGAAATTCTTCGTGAAAGTTTCCGGCGGCAAGGCCGTGGTCAGGCCGGACGCGGAATCCGCCGTGTTCCGCAGCCACTACGCGGTCGAGGAACATCTCAAGAAGAGCGGCCTCAAATGGTGCATCCTGCGCCCCGGCCTGTTCATGCAGAACACCTTCACGGTCGCGCCGATGATCAAGAGCGACAGCAAGATGGTGACGCCGTTCCCCAAAAGCGTGCCGGTGTGCTTCATCGACGTGCGCGACACCGGCGCGCTCGGCGCCCGCGTCGTGCGCGATCCGGCAAAGCACGCCGGTCAGATCTACAATTTCTCCGGCGTCAAATCGAACTACGAGGATTTCGCGAAAGTTTTTTCCGAGGTGCTCGGGCGTCCGATCGCCTACATTCAGGCGACGCTCGAACAGGCCGAGCAGGGCATGCGCGCGCGCAACATACCCGACTGGCTGATCGCCCATCTGCTCGCGGTCGCCCGCGCCGGCGAGAAAGGCGCCTTCTCCGAGGAGATGACCGGCCCGATCCGCGACATCGTCGGCCGCGCGCCGCTGACCACGAAGCAGTTCGTCGAGGCCAACAAGGCGATGTTTGCCTGAAGCATTTCAGCGCTCTTCACCTCCCCCTGGAGGGGTAGGTCGCCGCGCGCAGTGTGGCGGGCGGGGGTGATCTGTTTTCACCCTGTCTCGCATTGAGCTTCGCTCGATGCTCGACGACCCTCCCCATCCAGGGGAGGATAAAGCAAACTTACGCCAGTCCGCTGGCGCGCGCCTGTTCGAGCGCCATCACCGCCCAGTCCTTGTCGCCGTCGCCATGCGCGACCGCGCCGACCAGCCGGTCGCGCCACACGTTGCCGCTCGGCAGCGGCACGCCAACCAAGCCGCCGGCCACCAGCGCAAGGTCGGCGTCTTTCAGGCCGAGCACCGCCATCTGGCCGACTTTGGCGTAGCTCTCGTCCACCATGATCTTGCCGTAGATTTTATAGGCCGAGCAGTTGAACAGCCCGTCGGTCATCACCTCGTAGAACACGCTCGGCGCGACGCCGTACTTGCGGGTTAGCGAAAAACCTTCGCCCATCGCCTCCATCGCGCAGCCGAGCACGAAATTGTTGGCGATCTTGATCGCGGCCGCCGACGCCGGATCGCTGCCGGCCTCGAACGCGCGCCGCCCGATCGCCTCGAATAGCGGCTTGCACTGTACGAGCGCACCCGGTGGTCCGCCGATCACCACGCCTGCTTGCCCTGATGCCACGACTTCGGGCCGCCCCAACATCGGCGCGGCAACCAGGACTTGGCCGCGCTCGGCATGGGCGGCCGTGAGCTTTTTGATGATGGTGACGCCGTGCGTGCCGGAGCAGATGTGGATGCCGCCCTTGGGCAGTGACTCCAACAGTCCGCCCTTCTTCTCTGCGACGTCGGCGAGTGCCGCGTCGTCGGCCAGCATCGTGAACACCGCCGCGCCGTAGCCGCATGCCTGTTCGATCGAACCCAGCGGCTTCGCGCCGGCCGCGACCAAATCTTTGATCTTCTCCGGCGTGCGATTGTAGGCGCCAACATCATGCTTGGCCTCGAGCAGACGGCGGGCCATGGCCTGGCCCATGCGGCCAAGCCCGATGAATCCGATTTTCATGGCGAGTTCTCCGCTTCCTGTCTTGAAGTGCGACCGAGCATCGCCACGCGGAAAGTCGTCTCCCTCCCCCCTTGTGGGGGAGGGTTGGGGAGGGGGGTACATCGCAAACTCAGTGCCTGCAGCTTACCCCCCTCCCTGTCCCTCCCCCACAAGGGGGGAGGGAACGTTGTGGCGATGCCATGCACAACAAAGCGCGTTATTGCAATTGCCCGCGAACCCATTCCAGCTCGCGGCAGACGTAGTCGACGATGTCGCCGGTCTTCAAATTCTCCGGCAGCACGTCCCAGGTGTAGGTCTCGATCTCGAGCTGGCGCGACAGCGGCCGCGCCTTGTGGAACTTCAGCGCGTCCTCGATCGCAAACCGCGTGGTGCCGAATTCGCCGAGATCTTCGAGGAACACCGGCACGTGGAAGTGCGTGCGCCACTCGCGCGGGCCGGGATTGCTCTCCCAGGCCTTGAACGCGTCTTCCAGATTGAGGAAGCGCGTGAGCTTGCCGTCCTTCTTCTCGACAGTCTGGGTGAGATAGATCGTCTTGGCGTATCGCTTGAGTGTGTCGACGATCTTCTGCGTCACGTTCGGAACGCGCATCGCCGCCGCTTCCTGCAGCTTGAAAATCGGGATGCCGGCGTCGACCAGCTTCTGCAGCGAGGCCGAAATATCCTCGTACACCACCGCCTGGTGGCAGATGTCGAATACCGTGCCGATGAAACGGCGCTGCGCGCCGATCGCCTCCGAAATCGGCAGCCCGGCAAACTCGGCCAGCATTTCGGCCGATTTCGCGGTGTAGAGGTGCCTGGTGAAATAATCGACCGTCTCGTCGGTTGTTTCGAGAAAGCAGAACGGCTCGGGCTCGAGCGCGAGCGTCACCGTGCGGCCGGTGCGTTGCTCGAGTTTCACCAGTTCGGCCGCGACCCGCATCACGTGCTCGGTGTAGCTATCGACCACTGCCTTGCTGGTGACGTTCGGCTTGAACCCGAGCGGCGCGCTCTGGATCGACGGCGAGATCGACTCCGGCACCACGTCGGCCAGAATATTCGCGACATTGATGGTGTATTGCGTACGCTCTTCGGAACGCCAGTCCGGCTCGTACACCTGTTCCTTGACGATCGTGTTCTTGAACGGCCCGTAGGGAAAGGCGTTGACCGTGTAGAGATACATGTTGTTGTCGGCGAGAAATTTTTTCAGCTTGTCGCGCTCGGGCTTGCTCTTGACCAGCGTCGCCGCCGAGGCGTTCGACAGCCTGAGCGACACGCCGAAGGGGTCCCTCGGGCAGACGCGTTTCTGCACCTTGGGCACATAGGTCGTGAGACTCGTCCACATGTCGTCCCAGGTGTCGCCGGGATGCACGAGCGTCGAATAGGTGAGGTGGCCGAGGCCGTGACCGAGATCCATATTTGACTCCAACATTACGCGGCTGTGTCGGGTTTGCCGTTTCCCGTCATCCTGAGGTGGCCGCCGAAGGCGGCCCTCGAAGGATGAACGGCCGCAGACTCCGGGGCCGTCACCCTTCGAGGCTCGCTGCTCTCGCACCTCAGGGTGACGGATTGAACGATTGCCCGTTACATGACCTTCTCCACTTTCCCGCTCGCCGCCGAGCGGATGAGCGCTTCGCTCACCGACGCGCCGTGAATGATCTGATCATCCGGAATGGGAAACGGCGGCCCGCCCCCGGCCGCGCGCGCGAACGCCTCGAATGTGGCGCGGAGGAGGTCGATCCTTTCGGCCTCCCACGCTTCCGCCGGTCCTTTGACCGGCTGGAATTTGCACACGCCGAACTGGCGCATGCGCCGTTCTTCCGACGATGCGCCGGTGACGTGAGTCACGCCCTCGAGCCGCAGCCAGCCCTTGGAGCCGAAGACCTGGAAGCTGAATCCGGGACCCGTCGTGGTCATGGTGCCGAGGTAACCCGACATGCCCGCCTTCATGCGAAACAACATGGACGTGGTGTCGTCGGCGCCGCTCTGCGCCGCGCGCGCAAAACTTTGGCAATAGACGTGATCGATCTCGCCGACGAGATAAATCATCAAGTCGATCGCATGCACGCCCATGGGCGCGAGTCCGCCCAAAGGCGCCTCGTCTCGCTTCGAGCGCCACACCGTTGCCGGCAGGAACAGCGCGTTGGGATAGGTCATGCTCGCTTCGACGTGCTGGATGATGCCGAGCTCGCCTGCCTGGATGCGCTTGTGCAGCTTGATGATTTCCGGATGGAAGCGCCTATTGTAGCCGACACCCGCCGCGCGCTTGGCCTTGCGCACCGCAGCGAGCGCCGTCTCGGCTTCCTTCTTGGAAAAGGTGAACGGCTTTTCGCAATACACGTGCTTGCCGGCCCTCGCCGCCGCGATGATCTGATTCATGTGTCCCGAAGGCGGCGTGGCGAGCGCGATCGCATCGATTTTCGGGTCCGCCAGCACGGCTTCGTAACTGTCGGCCAGACGAAGCGAATGCTGCTTGGCAAAAGCCTCGACGTCGGGCGACATCGTGCGCGTCTGCACCGTGGTGAATCGCATCACGTCGCTGCCCGCGAGCGACTCCACCATGGTCTTGCCCCAGGTGCCCAATCCGACAACGGCCGCGTTGATCATCAATCACTCCACAAAGTTACCCGCACGGCGGACAGATCAGCGATGCGTCATCGCCACGACCACGCAGCTGATCGCCCAGAACAGGCAGTATTCGTAGCCGCCGATGTTCCACAGCCATTTGCCGCCCGTGACCTTGTAGACCGCACCGGCCGCGACGCAAAGGTGGACCGCCGCGATCAGCGCCACAAACGGGGTGTAGATGCCGAAGATCAGCCCGATCGCCAGGATCGTCTCGACGATGCAGGCCGTATACATCCACGTCGCCGGCGGCTGGAACTTGGCAGCGACGAAAAACCCCAGCGCCTCCGGCACGAAGAACTTGGCGTAGATGTGCGGGATGAAAAACGCCCCGCAGATGATGCGGAGAATCACGATCCCGTTGGTCAGGTCGAATTTATCGGCAAACGACATGGGGCCCCCTCATGGCTTTTGCGCACGCATTTCAATGGATCGTGCCGGACCGCGCAAGAGCACACCGCGATATCACAGTTTCTTGCCCTTGAGCCAATCCGCGCCCTTGGCGTAGAGCGCCTTGACGTCGGCGTTGTCGAGACCCGGCATGGTTTTCGGAATCTTGTAGCCGATCTTGGACTGCAAATAGCCGAGGTGGCGAAAGCCGATCTCGAAGCGCTTGAGCAGCGTCTGGTCGAGCTTCAGCGTAACGGAAGGGTCGACCGGGTCGATCCTGTCCTTCTCGTAAATGCGCCGGCACAGAACGAAGCCCCACTTGCCCTTGCGCTTTTCGAGAAAGTCGTAAAGCCGGCCGTCGCAAGTGACATCGCATTCCACGTCGTCCACCATGGCGCGTTGCGAGATCGTCGACTTGGTCATCGCGATGGCGCGCGTGCCTTTGATCTCGATCGAAGAGCCGTGAAGGTAGTGAAAGATGCGCACACCCTTGTCATAACCCTCCTTGGTGACCTTGATGAACTCGTCGACCGTGCCCGAGAACCACGTTGCGACCATTCGGCCGTCCGGGTGCCAAAGGGTTCGGAACTTGTCCCACATCAGGGCATCGCGCCACACCACCCAATTTTCCACCGCCTCGCGGACGAGCTGGCGGTCCAACGCTTCGCTGTTCTTGGACGGCATGGTCCTCCCCCACGTTGCGGGCCGCGCACTGGCGCGCGGCCCCGCACTGCCCTAACGTTCGCGCGTCAATCAGCACAGTGGAGCAAACATGTCGAGATTAAAGGGCCGCACGGCGATCATCACCGGCGGGGCGGTGGGCATCGGCAAGCACTATTCCCAGGCGTTGGCGGCGCAGGGGGCCGAGGTCATGGTGGCGGATATTGTGGACGGCGCATCCGTGGCTGCCGAGCTTGCCGCCAAATACGGCAAAAACTCCATCACCAGCATGGTCTTCGACGTGAGCAAGGAGGATCAATGCAAGGCGTTGGTCGCCAAGACGCTGGAGCGTTTCGGCAAGATCGACATTCTGGTGAACAATGCCGCGCTCTATGCCCCATTGCCCACGCTCAAGGTCGAGGAAATCGACGTGGAATTGTGGGACCACGTGATGGCGATCAACATCCGCGGACCGTTCCTGATGGTCAAGCACGTGGCCCCGCACATGATCGCGCGCAAATACGGCAAGATCGTCAACATCGGCTCCGGCACGGTGGCTCGCGGTATTCCGAATTTCTCGCACTATGTGACCTCGAAGGGCGCGGTCACGGCGTTCACGCGCGCCATCAGCCGCGAGCTCGGCGAGCACGGCATCTGCGTCAATACGCTCGCGCCCGGCTACACGTTGAGCGAAACCGGCTTGAAGAACGAGACGCATGTGGCGCAGTCGCGCGCATCGTCGATCCAGCGCCGCGCGCTCAAACGCGACGAATATCCCGAGGATCTGGTCGGCACGCTCGTTTACCTGTGCTCGAGCGACAGCGATTTCATGACCGGCCAGGTGCTGGCGGTCGACGGCGGTGCAAACAACACCTGACGGCGTGAATCATCCGACGAGGGATAAAACCCTGCTTTACCTGCATGGCAGTACGACAAGACCGCCCTGTATTAGTTGCGTCTGGCACTATATCTTAGGATCGGATCACGGCATGTGATGGAGACTCTCATGGAAGGCGTCGGTCAGCTCTCCGCCAAGGCGAAGGCCAAGGCGAAACCCAAGGGCAAGAACGGCAACGGTGGCCGCGATGCCTATTACGAGCGCCTGTCCAAACACGACATGGCGCCGCTCTGGGTGGTGCTCAAGGACATCATTCCCGACGAGCCGAAATCGGTCTGCGCGCCCGCGATCTGGCATTTCAAGGACGTCAAACCGATCGTGATGGAAGCGGCCGAGGTGATTTCCGCCAAGGAAGCGACCCGGCGAGTCATCGTGCTGGAAAATCCCGCGCTGCGCGGCCAATCGCGCATCACGCAATCGCTCTATGCCGGCCTCCAGCTCATCATGCCCGGCGAGATCGCGCCGGTGCATCGCCATTCCCCCTCCGCCATTCGTTTCATCCTCGACGGCGAGGGCGCCTACACCCAGGTCGAAGGCGAGAAGACCATCATGGCGCCCGGTGATTTCGTGCTGACCCCCAACTGGGCCGCGCACGACCACGGCAACACCTCGAAACAGCCGATGATCTGGCTCGACGTGCTTGACGTGCCGACCATCAATTTCTTCGAGACCTGTTTCTATAAGCACTACCACAACGACAAGCAGAACACGCGCCTCGACCACGAGGACTCGCTCCTACGCTACGGTTCGGGTGTCTTGCCCGACGGTCTCGATGCCACCCCGAACCGCAGCCCGATCGTCAACTATCCCTACGTGCGCATGCGCCCGATCCTCGATCGCATGGCGCGCTCGGGCGATCTCGACCCCCGTCACGGCGCGCGCTTCCGCTACGCCAACCCGCTCAACGGCGGCTGGTCGATGCCGACCATGGGCGCGCATCTCGCCTTGCTGCCGAAGAATTTCAAGGGCAAGCCGTACCGCGCGACCGACAGCACCATCTTCGTCTGCGTCGAAGGCAAAGGCGCGACCAAGATCGGCGGCAGGACGCTGGAATGGGGCCCGCGCGACGTGTTTGTCGTGCCGTCCTGGCAGCATTACAGCCACGCCGCGGCGCAGGAATCCGTGCTGTTTTCGATCTCCGACCGCCCGGCGCAGGAAGCGCTCGGCATCTGGCGCGAGAGCAACTGACCGCTATTCGGCAGCCGTCGCCTCCGCTTTGAGCGCCGCAGCGTTGCGTCGGCGCGAATGGTCGACGATCAACAGCGCCACGCCGGCGGCGGTCCCGATGAAATTGACGTAATACCCACCCGCGAAAACCTCCGGCGGCAGCGCGATCGGCAAGGCGATGAGGCCGTAGACAAAGCGCGCGCCGAGCTTTAATGGCGTTAGCGCGTACCCGACAATGCCCGCCGTCCCCATGAACAGCGCGAACAGGATGCGGCAGAAGTTCCACACGATCAGGTAGGTCGGCCCGTCCATCAGCATGCTCGGCGTGAGCACGAACAGGAACGGCAGGATGAACGTGCTCCAGCCCACCAGGCAGGCGATCCAGCCCGTGGTCCAGCCGTCGGTGCGCGCGATATTGGCGGCCGCATAGGCGGCGAACGCGACCGGCGGCGTGATCATCGACAGCATGCCGTTGTACATCACGAACATATGCGCGGCCATCGGCGTCACCCCGAGCTTGATCAGCGTCGGCGCAAGCAGCGTGGCGGTCAGGATGTAGACGCTGACCGTCGGCAGTCCGATGCCGAGAACAAAGGCGAGCACCGCGATCAGCAGCAGCAGCAGATAGACGTTGTCGCCCGACAGCAGCACGAGCTGCATCGTCATCCCGTGGCCCAGGCCGGATACGCTCAGGATTCCCACCATCAAGCCGGCGGCGGCGCCGATCAGCAGGATGTCGAGCGAGATACGGCCGGTCTCGACGATCGCCCTCAGGAGGTCGGCCACGCTCGGCCGCGAGCCGCGGTAGCCGAAGATGAGGGTGAGCACCATCAGGAGCCCGGTCGAAACGATCGCGGCTTTTTCCGGGGTGAGCAGGAAAATTTCCGGATAGACCAGCGCCAGCACCAGAAACAGGATCGGAATGAGGAAATGCCAGCCCGATTTGAGCACCTCGGAGAGGTGAGGCGCATCTGTGATTTCGGCGGAACCGATGCCCTGCTTTGCCGCTTCGAGATCGACGTGGATGAACAGGCAGGCGTAGTACAGGATGGCGGGAATGGCGGCCGCGACGCACACGGTGCCGTAAGGGACCTTGAGGTATTCCGCCATGATGAAGGCGGCCGCACCCATGACCGGCGGCATCAGCTGCCCGCCGGTCGAGCCGACCGACTCGATGGCCGCCGCGCGATAGGGCGAAAAGCCGGATTTGATCATGGTCGGAATGGTGACGATGCCGACCGCCAGCACGTTGCTGACCGCGCTGCCCGAGATCATCCCGAACAAAGCCGATCCGACCACCGCGATCTTGGCGGCGCCGCCGCGGAAGCTGCCCATCGCCGACATGGCGATGTCGGAAAAGAAATTCGCGCCGCCGGTGCGCGCCAACACCTGACCGAGGATCGTGAACGGGATCACGACCAGCACGGCAACCTGCAAGATCGCGCTGATCAGGCTGTTGGTATCGAGCCCGAGATAGGTGACGGCGCGTTCGGGCGAAACCCAGCGCGTTTGAAAATCGCCGGGGAAAAACGGGCTGACGTAGATGTAGACCGCCATCGCGAGGATGACGCCGACGAAGCCAAACCCCGAAATCCGGCGGCTTGCCTCCAGCACGAGGAAAATCAGGATTGCGCTGCTGACGATGCCTTCTATGGGCAGCAGCGCGAAGTCGTACGTGAGCGCTTCGTAGCGCACCGCGATGTAGCCGCATAGGATGAGCGAGACGGCCGCGCTCACCCAGTCGAACCAGCGCGCGAACCGGACCCGGCTGGCCAGCAGGGTCCACACTACCGCCATCAGCAAACCGGCCCACAACGGCAGCGGGATGGCGGCCGGATTCGGGAAGCTGTAGGCGATGTAGGCGAGCAAAGCGATGATGGCGATAACGCCGGCCGGATCGATTGCGCTCGGTTTGCGCGGGCCCTCGGCGATATATGCGAGCGCGAGCGTGAACCCGAGGCAAACCGTCAGCAATTGTTCGGTATAGAACGAAAGATTGAATACTTGACGTGGGACATCGAGCACCCAAAGCACGACGCAGGCGATCAGCAGCGCCTGAAGGATGTTGGTGCAGATATATGTCGCCCGCGACGCAGCGGAGGCGAACTCCGCTGCAGTCGGGACAATACGCTCTTCGCTCACGGCAGCGCCGCAGCCGCGATATTATGGTCTTTGAAATACTTCAACGCGCCGGGATGGTAGGGAACGCCGTAATTTTTATAGGCGAACGCCGGCGTGAATTCGCGCAGCACCGGTTGCACGGCGATCAGGTCGTCCTTGTTTTTGAACAGTGTGTCGAGGATCTTGTAGATCGTCTCGTCCGGCACTTTGGTGTTGGTGAAGATCGTATTGTCGAAGCTGTACACCTTGATCGGCTTATCGACGCCGGTGAACACCGGGCCCGGCGCGACCTGCGTGAGATACCCCCAAGGCATGATCTTTTTCGCCGCCGGCATGCCGGCTTCATCCGTCGGGATGGCGCGTATGCCGCCGACGGTGGTATCGACCTCCCGCAGCTTGGGCGCGCCGAAGGCGAAGAAGAACACGTCGTTCGCACCTGCGATGAAATCGTCGGCGCCGCGCACCACATTGGGCACCGGCACCGGTTTGACGTCCGCCTCGCCCAATCCGGCGGTCGCGATCATGGCGCGCGTGACCTTGTCGAGATTGCGCATGGCGGAATAGCCCCAGGCGATCCGCTTGCCTTTCATGTCGGCGGTCGAATGGATTGCCGAATCCTTGCGCACGAAGAACGGCGTCCGCAGTGCGTGCACCGCGGCGATGAGGCGAAGGTCTTTGAAATTGCCCTCGAACCCGTCCGTGGTCTCCATGATGTTGCTGATGCCGATTTCCGCCTCCGCGCGCCCGACCATGGGGATGATCGCGGTATCGCCGCCGGTCGGCTGCACCAGCACGTTCATGCCGCCTTTTTCCTTCAGCACCTTGGCGATCGAGGTCGCGGTGGTGTGGTTGAGCGAACCCGGCGGCAAGGTGGCAAAGCCGTAGGTCTGCGCCGCCGCCGCGCCGGCGGCAAAAGCCAAAATCGCAATCGCCGCCGCCGTTCGGATGGCCGTCGATTTCAGATCGAGAGATCGATTTTTTATTCCGATGCCCATGACGCATCCTCCCTTTCTTTTACTGCGCCATCATTGCACAGCATCGCCGCCATGGCGAGGCAGGGGCTCGTTGCGCCATCGGTAATGTGATCCTTACGGCGGCTCGACCCCGAATCCATCGGCGCGGTCCAGCACGATGCGACCGGACGCCGCGGCCGCTGCCCAGCGCGCGGTCGCACCGATGCCGCCGAACGAGAAAAAATGCGCGGTCACTTTGCCGAGTTCGCGGCTTTCCGCCAGCGGCCGGATAATGCCGTCCGGCGCGCTCGTGCCCATGAGATGCTTGAGCAGTCCGGCCTGCCGGGCGAGCCCTTGCGTGGAGGCGGAGACGCCGCAGCGGCGCGCATAGCGGAACAGCGTGGCGAGATTGGTCGGCCCCGCCATGCCGATGCGGACCGGATGCTCGATGCCGAGATCGCGCAGGCGTGCGATCCACGTCGCAATTCGATCCGCCGCAAAGCCGAACTGGGTGACGATGTGGACCGCGAGTCCGGTTTGCGCCGCGGCCTCGACCTTGGCGGCCAGCGCGCGGTCCAGAACGTCGCTGGAAATGCGCGGATGGCCTTCCGGATATCCCGCAATCCCGATCTCGACCATGCCGTGCCGTTGCAACTGTCCGCTCTCGATCAATTCGATGGCGCTGGTGAACGGTCCCTTGGTTTGCTCGTTGTCGCCGGCGATGACCAGTACGCGCCGGACCGAAGCCCGCGCCGAAAGTTGCGCCAGCAGTTCGTCGAGCTCGCCCGTGCTGGCAAGCCTGCGCGCAGCCAGATGCGGCACCGGCTCGAAACCGGCCGAACGCACCACGCTTGCGTGTTCGATGAGATCGGCAAGCGGCCGCGTCGGAACCGCGGAGATATAAACCTGTCCAACCTCTGGCGCCGCCGATTTCAGCTCCGCCATGTCGGCGGGCGTCGGCTTGGTCGCCTCGATCGAATAATCGCGCAGGAAAGCCACGATCCCCTGGATCGTGTCCGCCGGAACGGCGGGTGATAGCCGGGGCGCCGGGACGGACATCGTCATTCCCTTCGCCGCGATATGACGAAGGATTCATCGTAGAACCACAATCCGCCATGCTGCTGCAGCACCTCGCGCGTGGCATCGAGATAGCTGCCGTCCGCCACCACCGAGGCGAGCCGGTCGTCCTCGACTTGCGCCACGTAGATCGCCGCGTTCCAGGCCGCAAACAGCGTCGACGTTCCGATCGATTCCGATATTTCCGACGGCAACGTGTGCATGTCGTAGCGGAACAACGATCGATTATCCGCATAGGCGTTGAAGTTGAGATCGCGCCCCGCCGGCCCGAGTTCCTGCTTCACGGCTTTCAGGATCTGATGGCGGTCGGTGGTGAACGGATTGTCGTCCGGCCAGATGCGCCGAATGATGTCCATGCCGGGATCGTGGCCGTGCGAATGAATGGCGATCAGCCGTCCACCCGGTCCAAGCGCGCGCGCGAGCGGCGCAATCACGCGCTTGGCCTTGAAATCGAGCGAGGCACGCGCGCGATAGGGTTGCGACGCGATGACCAGGTCGTAATTGGCCATCATCCCGCCCGGTCTCGGAATGATCGGGTCGAGCAGGAATTTATGATCCTCGCGATAGATCACCAGCACCACAGGCCGCTCATAGACCGGATTGCCGGTCTTCTGGCTCACCCGCGCCTTCCAGTTCTCGGCCAGGAACGGTTCGAGCCCGGTGATCTGCTCCTGGAAGCGATAGGCCGTGTTGCCGGACAGCGGCAGCTCATGCCACACCAGACTCGTCGCCGCCGTCATCGATTTGACCGCGAGCCACGGCGCGTCCGCGTAGGCGAGATTGGTCAGCACCAGCACCGTCGAGGGGTGCTCGAGAAAACGGTCGGCCATCTTCTGCAGCGTCAACCTGATGTCTTCCAGGCTGATTTCCTTACCCACCACGTAGAACGGCATGGTCGGCGAGCGGTCGTGCATGGCGCGCAGCACGCGTGCGAGCACGGTGCCGTCGCCCACGCCCGCATCGAACAAGCGCACCGCTGGCGGTCGCGGATGAATGTTGGCGATCTCAAGCCCGACGCGCTCGCCGATCACCCACTTTTCACTGCAGGTGTTGACGAACAGCAGGTACTTCTGCCGGTTGTCGAAGAACCGGAAATTCCGTTGCGGGTCGTCCGGCTTGACGCTCGCCGGCACGACCGGAGTGGACCGCGGAGCGGCCGGAAGGGGCGCCGGCGCCGTACCGGCGCGCGCGATGACCGCCGGCCGCGCGGCGGTCGAGAGATTGTTCGCCATGAAATAGCGGATGCGGTCGAGCGTATCGGTGGTGATGCGTCCGCCGTGGCGCAATCGGCTCGCAAGCTTGCCGTCGTTGACCGCGCGTCGACCGAAGGTCGATTCCGCCAGTCCGGTCTGCCGGCAATAGTCGGAAATTTCCTGCAGCAGCTCTTGAGAGTTCATGGCCTTTCCTTGAGGCGTTTCCGGTCCGGCCGCGCGGGCGTTACGCCGTCTTCTGCAGAGCCAGACCCGTTGAGCGAACCAGTCTTGGCGTCCGAGGTCAACCACAATTCATCCCACTAGCCCGATGGGAGAATAGATGGGAAATATCCCACATCAAAAATAGACTGATAATGCGGTATTTCAGAGTTTCCCGGGGAAAATAATAGCCGGTTGATGTGGGCAAATGACCATTATGGGGCAATTGCCCACATGCACTGGCGCGCCATGCAGATAAAAGCCAATGAATTCAGGGGATTAAAAATTTCAGCCGGCGTTCAAGGCCTTTAGGACAGCGCCCGCGACCGTTGCCGTCCCATCGCGTCCGCCGAATTCGCATGGTCTAATTCCGGCGGCATAGGCCGCGTCGACGGCCCGCTCGATGCGCTCCGCGGCTTCAATGGCGGGCGGATGTTCGTGTTTCACGCCAAGCCAATCGAGCATCATGGCGGCCGAAAGCATCATGGCGGTCGGATTGGCGAGCCCCTGGCCCATGATGTCCGGCGCCGTGCCGTGGCAAGGCTGGAACACGGCATGCGTATCGCCGATGTCCGCTGAAGGCGCCATGCCCATGCCGCCGATCAACCCGGCCGTGAGATCGGACAGGATGTCGCCGAACATGTTCTCCATCACCAGCACGTCGAAATCCCAGGGCTTGCGCACCAGCATGGCCGCGCAGGCATCGACGTAGATGCGGTCGGTGGCGACGCTTTGGTGACGTAACGCGCATTCGTCGAACAGCTTCCGGAAATAGGCATAGGCTTTGAACGCATTCGCCTTGTCCACGCAGGCAAGGCGGCCCGGGCGCCCGCGCTGTTTGCGCCGCTCCGCCAGCCGAAACGAGAATTCGAACAGCCGCTCGCAAGTCTTGCGCGTGATCACGAGCGTTTCGCGCGCGTCGTTCGCGGTGACGACGCCCTTGCCCATGGAGGCGAACAGTCCTTCGGTCGACTCGCGGATCAGCACCAGATCGATGCCGTGCTCGGCCGCGCCCACGATCGGGGAGGGCACGCCGGGGATCAGCCGGCACGGCCGTATGCCGGCGTAAAGGTCGAAGATGAAGCGCAACTCGACCTGCGGCATGATCTCGGTATTGTCCGGATAGCGTACGCTCGGCAATCCGCACGCGCCGAGTAAGATGGCATCCGCCTGTTCGCACAGCTTGATCGTGCTCTCCGGCATCGATTTGCTGTGCTCGCGGTAATAGCCGGCGCCCGCCGGCGCTTCTTCGAAGCGGAATTTCAGCCCGGTGCCTTCGAGCCTGCGCAACACATCGAGCGCGGGCGCCATGACTTCGGGTCCGATGCCGTCGCCGGCGAGCACGGCAATATGAAAGGCGCTGTTGGCAAGCATGCGGTGTGAGATGGTACGGGCAGGAGATTTTGCGCTAATGAATACGGAACCTCACGCCGATGCAAGTTCGACCCCATGCCCCGCCTCGCCGCCAATCTCGCCTACCTGTTCACCGAGCGCCCTCTGCTCGAACGCTTCGGCGCCGCGGCCGCGGCCGGATTCGAGGCGGTCGAGCTGCAGTTTCCCTATGATCACGCGCCGTCCGCGGTGAAAGCCGAGATCGAGCTTCATGGACTCACCCAGCTCGGTCTCAATACCGCGCAAGGCCGCCAAGGCGAGTTCGGGCTCGCGGCCGTGCCGGGCCGCGAGCGCGAATGGCAAACGCTGTTCAAGCAGGCGCTTGATTATGTGGTGGCGGTCGGCGGCTGCCAGATCCATTGCTTGGCCGGAAAGGTGCCGCCCGAGCAGCGCCCGGCCGCCGAGCGCGTGTTCATCGCAAATCTCAGCGCCGCTGCCGACGCCGCGCGCGAGAAGAGCATCACGCTGCTGATCGAGCCGATCAATCCGCGCGACCGTGCGGATTACTTCCTCAATCGCGTCGAGCACGCCGCCGACATCATCGCCAAGGTCGGACGGCCGAACGTCAAGATCCAGTTCGATTTCTATCACGCGCAAATCGTCGGCAGCGATCTCATCACGCGCTTCGAGAAGCATCTTCCTTTTGTCGGTCATGTGCAGATCGCCTCCGTGCCGGCGCGCGCGGAGCCCGACGACGGCGAAATTAACTATTCGGCCGTGCTCGCCGCCGTCGATCGCCTCGGTTACCGGGGTTTCGTGGCCTGCGAATATCGGCCGCGCGCGCGTACCGAAGATGGCCTTGGCTGGGCAAGGGCTTATGGCGTTGCGCCGAAGGCCAAGTGATCGCGACAGCCGCCAGCCGGGCGTGACAATTACCGATAATATTGTCCTGCATTGACATTAATCTTGCGCCCCCCGATGCGACTGCTAACGTGACCTCATGTGGGGTCGTGATCGTAAAGCGGAAAAGTCGGGTTCATATGCGTCGGCGCCATCCACTGCGCTGAAGGAGGCAATTCATCAGGCGCGGATCGAGACCGCGGAGCGTTCCGCCGTCGTCGTCGATCTGCGCGATGCCGAAATCGCCAGGCTCGAATTGCTCAACGAAGCGCTCGATCCGATTTTTGCGGAGCTTCCGTCCGACGTCGATTTGTTCGATCGCGGGATCAGTCAGGGCGAAGTGCCGCGGCTGTGGATCGACGCGGTCGCTCATGTCTTCATGGGCCGCGACAAACGCCAGTACCGGTTCGTCCAGGACGGCCGTTTTGGCCGCAAGATTCTCGCCGAGTCGTTCGAAATCGACGAAATGGTCCGCGCGATCACGCACTACATCGCGAGCCGCCTGGTCGATCGCGATCACGCGCTGTCGGAAAAATTCGTGCCGATACCTGCGGAGTCTTATATGACCTTCCAGACGCTGCGCTCACACCAGCGCTGGCGTCTGATGCGCATGTTTATCTTCGGCTTGATTGCGGGTTGCGTCGCCCTTTTTGCGGCGGCTTGGATCGCTGCCTGGTACACCCTGTGAATCACCTGCCGGCGTCTCCCGCCGTTTGCGGAAGCACCACCGCATAGCGCGGCAGGCTCGTGATCGTTCCATTGCCCGAAAGGATGCGCGCCACAACGGTGCAGCGCCATGCGCCCGGCTTCCCGGCGATTTCGAACAGATTGTAGCCGGCGGCTTGCGCCGTCGCGCCCGGAGCCGCCGACGCCGATGGCGCGCTCAAGGACGGAATGGGTGGGTTCCGTCCGTTGAGCAACATCAGCGTGCGCGCGTGATCATGTCCGTGCAGCAGAAGCTCGGTGCCGTGCCGTTCCAATATGGCGCGGAACTGCGCGGAGTCCGTGAGCCGCTTGAAGAAGCCGGAGAGCTTCATCACCGGCGGATGATGGATCATCACGACGCGGAACAAACCTTCCTCGCCCAATTTGGCCAGCAGGGTTTCGAATTTGGCCAATTGATCGCCGCCAAGCCGCCCGGTCCCCATGAACGGCAACGTCGGCACCGCGCTCGAAAGCCCGATGATGGCGATCGGTCCGCGTCGGCGCACGAACGGGAACGACTCTCCGTCGTCACCGCGCATGTACGGCGCCCAATTCCGCTCCATGGCCACCACGCCTTCCCGCACATAGGCATCATGATTGCCCGGCACGAGCGTCACATCGGCCGGCGAGCCGAGATTCTCGAGCCAGGCGCGCGCCCGCGGATACTCGACCGGATGCGCGATGTTGACGAGATCGCCGGTGATCGCGATATGGTCGTGCGGGCAGGCTTTGAGGTCGCTGACCAGCGTTTCCAGCGTATCGGCATGATGAATGGCCGAACGCCGTCGTTGCCAGTTGAAGTACCCGAGCGCCCGTTTGTTCATGAGATCGCCGCGGTTGACGATCGGCATCGGCGGGATGTGCGGGTCGGAGATGTGCGCGAGCGTGAACATCAAGAACTGCCGATCAATATCCCGGCGATGAACACCAGCGCTCCCCCGACCATGACCTGGAACGCGGCTGCCAGCAGTGGCGTATCCATGTAGCGGTGGCGAATCAGGGAGATGACCGCGAGCTCGATCATCACCACCGCGATGGCGATCGCGGTCGCTGTCTGGAAATGGGGAATGAGGTAGGGCACGGTATGACCGAGCCCGCCGATCGCGGTCATCCCGCCGCAGACGATGCCGCGCAGCCATGGCGCGCCGCGTCCGGTCAGGGAGCCGTCATCGGACAGCGCCTCGGCGAAACCCATGGAGATGCCGGCGCCGACGGCCGCCGCGAGTCCGACCAAAAATGTTTCCCCCGTGTTATGGGTGGCGAACGCGGCGGCGAACAGCGGTGCGAGTGTCGACACCGAACCGTCCATCAGTCCGGCCAGTCCCGGCTGCACATACTGCAGCACGAAGATGCGTCGCTCGGTTTCGGCTTCTTCGGCGCGGGCGCCCGGCGTTAGAATCTTTTCCTCGAGTTTTTGCGCAAGGTTTTCGTGCTGCGCCTCGATCTCCGCGAGCCGAGTGAGCAGCTGCCGCACCGAGGCGTCGCGCGTCGTCTCCGCCGACTTGCGATAGAAGCGCTCCGCTTCGTATTCCATGGTCTCCGCGAATCTGCGGACTTCCTCGATTCGAAGCGGACGCACCAGCCAGAGTGCCTTCTTCGGAATGAAGCCCTTGACGTCCTGGCGGCGGATCAGCGGCAGGTACTCGCCGAATTTCGTGCGATAAAGGTCGAACAGCATCGTCCGATGCCGTACTTCTTCGTCCGCCATTTCGTCGAACACTTTGGCGGAGGCCGGAAAGCTCTGCCGCAAGCCTTCCGCAAACCCGCGATAGATTCGGCTGTCCTCGTCCTCGTTGGAGATGGCGAGCGCCAGGATTTCCTGCTCTGAAAGGTCGGCGAATCGTCTCACAGAGGTCTTCTAGTCCCCAATCATTGCATACGTTCTAACATTGGAACGATTCTAAAATATAGGATTAAACCCCGATTGGGTAGACTGATCTCCGGAGACCGATGAAAAAGACGGCGCATCATAACGGGTTGCGAACATCCTTGCTGGCTGGGCTGCCGCGCCTGATGCATGTCGTTTGGCGGTTTTCGCGCGGTCTGACGCTGGGCGTGCGCGCCGTCGTGATCGACCGCCAGGGCCGCGTATTCCTGGTCAAGCACAGCTACACCGCCGGCTGGCACTTGCCCGGCGGCGGCGTCGAGGCCGGCGAAACGCTGCTCGAGGCGCTCAAGCGCGAGCTCGCCGAGGAAGGCAACATCGAGCTGCTCGCCCCGCCTGTTCTGCATGGGATATTCTTTCATCCGATTTATTCGCATCGCGACCATGTCGCGGTCTATGTCGTGCGTAGTTTTCAGCAGCCTTCGGCCCCGCCGCCGAACCAGGAGATTGTCGCCAACGGATTTTTTCCGACCAATGCCCTACCGGAGGACACCACGATCGGCACCCGCTCGCGCATCACCGAAGTCCTCATGGGCGCACCGCCGGCCCAGCGCTGGTGAATTGTCTATGCCGGAGTACGGACCGTCCGTCATGGCGGCAAAGCAGGCGAAGTATTGGGATGCGCTGCGGGTGCGAGGCAGTACAATGCGGCATCGTGAATACGCGCGGGCGTCATGAACCAGACCATCCGTTTTTGCACGACCGCCGACAACGTAAGGCTTGCTTATGCCGTGAGCGGAGAAGGGCCGCCGCTGGTCATGTCGGCGACCTGGCTTACGCACCTGGAGCACCAATGGCACAGTCTCGCCTGGCGGCCATGGCTCGATGCGTTTTCCCGCGATTACAAACTGTTACGCTACGACTCGCGCGGCTGCGGGCTGTCCGACCGTGACACCGCCAACCTTTCATTCGAAACCTGGATTTCGGATTTCGAACGCGTCGTCGAAGCCGCCTCCTTCCGACGCTTTTCTCTGTTGGGGACGTGCCAGGGCGGGCCCATCGCAATCGAATACGCCGCGCGGCATCCCGAGCGCGTGAGTCATCTCGTCTTATACAGCACCTATGCGCGCGGACGTTTGCGCTGGACCGATCGGCCGAAAGAGGTCGACAAGGCCCGCGTGTTGCTCGATCTCACTGAGCTCGGCTGGGGACAGGAGAACAACGCCTTCCTGCAGGTATGGGCCTCGGCATTCCAGCCGGGCGGTACGATGGAGCATTTACGTTCGTGGTGCGACCAGCAGCGCGCCGCGACCTCGGCGGAAACCGCCGTGCGCCTGCTCCGGATCGGTTGGAATGTGGACGTGAGAGACGCGGCGCGCAAAATCAGGTGCCCCGTCCTGATCGTTCATCCGGACCGCGACGCGGTGGTGCCGATTGACGAAGGTCGGTTCCTGGCGAGCCTCATCCCCGATGCCCGATTCGTGCAACTCGACAGCGAAAACCATATGCCGCTCGCCGACGAACCGGCTTGGCCGCGGCTGCTCGGCGAGTTGCGCGGCTTTCTCGCTCAGCCGTCCGCCCCCCCGCCGCCCCCGCCACCGCACGCAACGCGCTTCCGCTCGATGAGCTCACGCCGCGCGAGCGCGCCGTCCTGGAAGGAATTGCCGAAGGTCTCGACAATTCGGAGATCGCCACATCGCTCGGGCTGTCGGAGAAGACCGTTCGAAACCATATCACCCGGGTCTTCGATAAGATTTGCGTCGAGCACCGCTACCAGGCCATCGTTCGCGCCCGCGAAGCGGGCCTCGGAACCTCGAAACAACGCGCTACCTCGCGGTGAGCCGGGACAATTGTCCCTGATCTGTTCGCCGCCGGTCGACGCTTTCGGGGCTTTGGGCTCAAGACAGCGGCCTGTCCTGACCGCAATCTGCCGGACGCGCCGTGCATAACGCATGCGCGCCGCCAAGCCGAAGGAGAGGGCCATGCCGAAATTCGTGATCGAACGGGACATCGTCGGAGCCGGAAAACTGCCGCGCCAGGAGCTGCAGGCCATATCGCAGAAGTCATGCGACGTGTTGCGCAGCATGGATCCGCAGATTCAATGGGTCCAGAGCTACGTCACCGACGACAAGATCTACTGCCTCTACATCGCGCCCGACGAGGAGAGCGTGCGCAAGCACGCCCACAAGGGCGGGTTTCCCGCAAACATGGTCGCCCGCGTGCGGGCGGTGATCGATCCCACGACGGCGGAATGATTTACGAGCAGGCTTTATTTCGCAAATCGCGCGCGATCGTGCGGCGCGCTGAAATCGAGTTCGGGTCCGAGCGGCACGATGCCCGTCGGGTTGAGCTTGCGCTGGCTGCCGTAATAGTGGCGCTTGATGTGATCGATTTTCACCGTCTCGGCCACGCCGGGCACTTGATAGAGGTCGCGCAGGTAATTTGACAGGTTGGGATAATCCGCGATCCGTCGCAAATTGCACTTGAAGTGCCCGACGTAAACGGCGTCGAACCGGATCAAGGTGGGAAACAGCCGCCAATCCGCCTCGGTTAACCGGTTGCCGGCGAGATAGCGCTGCTGCGAGAGCTTCTTCTCCAGCTCGTCGAGCGTCTTGAACAGTGCGCGGAACGCCTCCTCATAGGCTTCCTGCGACGTCGCAAAGCCGGTGCGGTAAACGCCGTTGTTGACGGTGGTGTAGACCAGTTCGTTGACGCGGTCGATTTCCACGCGCAGCTCTTGCGGATAGTAATCGGTCCGCTCGTTGGTGAATGCCTCGAAGGACGAGTTCAGCATGCGGATGATTTCCGACGATTCGTTGTTCACGATCGTCTTGCGCTGCTTGTCCCACAGCACCGGCACGCTGACGCGGCCGGTGTAGCGTTCATCCGCCAGCACATAGATGTCCGAGAGTTTGGCCTTGCCGTTGACCTCGTCGCCGCTCGATCCTTCGCCGCGGTCGAAAGTCCAGCCCTGGTCGCCCATGTGCCAGGACACCACCGACATCGAGACCGTACCCTCGAGCTCCTTCAGCCGCCGGAAAATGATGGTGCGGTGCGCCCACGGGCAGGCGTAGGAGACGTAGAGATGGTAGCGGCCCTTCTCGGCCGGAAATCCGCCTTCGCCGCTCGGACCGGGCTTGCCGTCCGGCGTGACGAAATTGCGGTAGCGCGTCGCCGGCCGCACGAAGCGGCCGTTCTGGAATCGTGCTTTGTCGTAACTATCGTCGCGCCACACGCCGTCGATCAGCAGGCCCATTAACCTCTCCGTTGTTTTCAAGCTATCTAATCATTCCTGGCGCCTTGTAACATCCGGGGTCACGCGAAATCGCGGCAAGGACGCCGGATGGATTTTAGCCGACCCAGGTGCTAAGCGGCGGGAGCGGGCAGGGGAGCGGATGAGCGATCTGTCGTTGACCATTTTGCCGGAGACGCCGGACGATGCCCTCGCCATCGAGCGTCTGCACGAGCGCACCTTCGGCCCGGGTCGCTACGCGAAAACCGCCTATCGCATCCGTGAAGGCGTAGCCCACGATCTCAATCTGTCGTTCACCGCGCGCGTCGGCACTCTGCTGGTCGGCTCGGTGCGGCTTTCGCCCATTCGCGTGGGGAAAACGCCTGCGCTGCTGCTTGGGCCGCTCACGGTCGAACCGCCGTTCCGCGAGCGCGGCATCGGTCAGGCGCTGATCGAGCGGGCGCTGAAGGACGCCAAGGCCAAGGGCCACCGCCTGGTGCTGCTGGTCGGCGACGAGCCCTACTACGCCAAGGCCGGGTTCAAGCGCATTCCGAAGGGCCGCGTGTCCATGCCCGGCCCCGTGGATCCGCAGCGCTTGCTGGTGGCCGAGCTTTCACCCGAAGCGTTCGACGGCGTTTCCGGCCGCATCCGGCCCGATCACAAACACGATTGAAACCGGCCATGTCCGAAGTGATGTGGCCTCGTTTCTGTCCCGCCGCTCGCTTTAGGTATTCGGTGCTTTGGCAGAGCAGATGGCCGCGAGAATCGCGTCATAGGCCTCTTCGGCAATGGTGTGGAGTTCCGCGGTCGTCCTGTTTTGCATGGGATGCGGGACATAAACCGAGGCTGCATCGAAGCCGATCGCCGACTTTTGCGACTCAAAGGCTTGCCGGAACTCCTCGGTCAACACGCTCACGCCGGTCAGCCCGTTTTTGTCGAGGTCATTGAGATCGTGCGTGGAACAGGACGTGCACGAGCCGCAATCCGATAGCGCAATGATGACGGCCTGACAATTTCCGGAGATATCTTTGATCATCTCGCGCGGCGCAACGCGCGTATTGGTCGGCTTTTTGTAGCGCCGCGTTTTCAGGCCCTGCGCATGGCAGAGCTGTTCCAAACGATCGATGAATTCGTCGCCGCGCATCTTGCCGATGTCCATCAGGGCAATCGTCTTGTTCGCCAGGCTCGCGAGCGGTGCGACGCGCTCGCGCAGGCCGGACGAGGTCTCGGCAGTCGGATCACGCAGCATCAAGCCGGATTTCACAGGCGAATCTCCTTGGTGATGGTCTTCGACTCATGACGGAAGCGGCCGCCGGTCCAGCCGGCGCAGATGGCCGAGAATAATCCGGCCTGCCCGCCCGCATGCACGATGAGAAGACCTTCGGGCCAGAACTTGTTGACCATTTCGTCCTTCCGCTTCGGGTCGATACCTTCTCCGACTCCATGAGCGCCTTGAATGACGTCCTTGCCGGATCGAACCATGGCCATATGCAGCTCGCGCGTGATGCGATCACGATCCCAACCGGCATCGCGATAGATGGCGTAGTGCTCGGGAACGAGCACCAGCATGGCATTCGTGAATTCGCACAGTTTCCAGTTGCCGACCGCAAGAAGCGACATGGCGAGCGATTTCGTCAGCTGCTCGGGTGTCCGGGAGCGCTGATCGATGAATCCCTGAATGCCGTCGCCTTGGAACAAGGTGACCGCGTTCTTGCCGGGAGCAATGCCGCGGGCGACGCTGAGCGGCATCCATGTTGGATCGCTCTCATCCTCTGCAAAGCAAAACGTATATTTGCCCGGGCCGCCGAGAACGGCGCGATCAAGCTCGCCCGGCCGTCCCCCGCCCACATTGCGGATGATGAGCTGCAACGCGCGTCCGATGGTTGCATTCGCTCGATTTCCCTGGCCGAGACAATTGATGCCGGAGTTCATGCCGATTGCGCGCGTAATCGGCCCATTGACGATGAGGATCGGCCCCGAGAAGCAGGTCGTGCAGACCACCCCATGCATCGCCGCTTCGGGTTCAAGCGCGGCTTCGAGTGCAGCAAGAATGACCGGCATGTATTCGGGCTTGCAGCCGGCCAGAACGGCATTGATGGCGACTTTCTCGACCGAGATAGGCACGAGATTGGGCGGCACGAGTCCGATCATTTCATCGGGCTTACGGGAAGTCCCCTGCAGCATGCGCATGATGCGCGCGTCGGTGGGAGGCACGACTGGCAGGCCGTCGGACCATCCACGGTCGAAGCAAGCTTCGATCTCGTCGTTCCACTCTCCGATTTGGATGCGGCGGGCTGTGAGCCCGCTGTCGCCGTAGCGCGCGACGAGTTCCTCCCAGACGCCGGGCTCACGCGACCGGGAACCGCAACCCGGACGCATCGCTGGTAAATCCACGCCGAGATCTTGCAGACCGGTCACCCGTTCCCATTCCGCACGATTCCAGCCGAATGCGCGGGCAGCTTCCTTGCCGTTCTTGAGTCGAATCACCGTCGGCACAGTCTCGATATCGAACCGAAATGACTGCTCGAGCTCCGTGTCGTCCAAAGCCTTGACCAGTGTGGGAAACGTGGGATCGTCCTGGGTCAGCACCGCGGTCGGCAGTGTTGAACGCACGAGTTGTTCGAACACGCGCTCAACCATGGCGCAGGTTTCACAATGGCGTTTCGCGAAAATGATAAGGCCGTCGGTCGGAAGATTTCCTGCGCTCATGAGACCTGCTCGCGCCGGATTAGCGCCCTTCGCGCGCCCACGTGGCGGCGAGACTGCCGACCAGCAGTAGGAGGCCGAGCAAGCCGGCAAACACCGGCAGCACGCCGATGCCGCGTACCACGCTCGCCTCGCGCAACTTCAGTCCGACCCAGTCGTCGCCGCGATAGGTTTCGCTCGACCGCATGGCCACGACGCGCGGCAGCGACACCGTCGAACCGTCGGAGATGCGCATCGCCGCGCCGCCGGTCGCCGATGTGAGCGGGCTCATCACCTGCGTCGTCGACGTCACTTCGGCGAACTCGCGCGGATTAGGCGGCCCGACATTGATCAGCGCGGACACCTTGCCGTCGGTCGCGCGCCAGAGCCCGAGCTCGTTGGCCCGCACCGTGCCTTGCCACAGCCCGGGCTCGCCGGCCTGCAGCGTCAGCGTGCGGGTCGCGCCCGTTGGCGTGGTCAGCGTCACTTCGCCGACGGAATCAGCCATGGTCTGCCGCTGCACCAGGAGATCGCGCCCGCGCACCGTCAGGCGCAAGGCCTCCTCATCGAGATCGGGCTGCTTCATCAGCCAGTGCGACAGCCGGCGCAGCAGATCGAGATGCGGCCCGCCGCCTTCGTAGCCGCGCGCCCACAGCCAGATGTGATCGGAGAGCAGCAGCGCGACGCGTCCCTCGCCCTCGCGCGACAGCACGAGCAACGGCTTGTGCTCGGGCCCCTCCATCACCGTCGTGCCGCTTGCGTTTTTGGTATCGACCAGGCGGAACCAGCGGCTCCATTGCGGCGGATCGCTGTCCGAACCCTCAAGCCCGCGCGTGACCGGGTGGCGTTTCCCCAAGGCCGTGAGCTGGGCATAGAACGGCTGCTCGGTCGTAAGCCCATTCGGTTCCGCCGGCAGAATCGTGTCGAGCGGCGTCCGCCACAGGCTGGTCGGGCTCGCGTAGTCCGGCCCGGCCGCGATCAGCACCGCGCCGCCTTCGCGCACGTATTTGGCGATGTTGTCGAAATAGATGATCGGCAACACGCCCTGTCGTGCATAGCGGTCGAAGATGATGAGCTGGAATTCGCCGATCTTCTGCTGAAACAATTCGCGCGTCGGAAACGCGATCAGCGAAAGTTCGTTGATCGGCGTCCCGTCCTGCTTTTCCGGCGGCCTCAGGATCGTGAAATGCACGAGATCGACGCTGGCATCGGACTTGAGCAGATTGCGCCACGTGCGCTCGCCGGCGTGCGGTTCGCCCGACACCAGCAGCACGCGCAACTTGTCGCGCACGCCGTCGATCGAAACGACCACGCGGTTGTTGAGCTGCGTCAGTTCGCCCTCGAGCGGCGAGGCTTCGATTTCCACGATGTTGGGCCCGGCATGCGGGATTGGAATTTGCACGCTGACCGTATTGCCCACCACGACGTTGCGGTTTTCGATCGCCTCGCCGTCGCGCCGCACGGTAACGCGCGCCGGCGCTCCGCGTGCGTTCTGGTCCTCGACCCGAAACACCACCGTCTGCGTCTGGCCGACGATACCGAAGCGCGGCGCCGTGATCAGCGCCACCCGGCGGTCGCGTTCGTCGCGCTTTCCGGTGATCAGCGCATGCACCGGCGCGCTGAAGCCGAGCGTGGTGGCGTCGGTCGGCACGTCATGCACGCGGCCGTCGGTGATGAAGATCGCGCCCGCGACCCGATCGGGCGGCACGTCGGCCAAGGCCGCGCCCAGCGCCCCGAACAGCCGCGTGCCGTCGGTCTCGCCGTCGGCTTCGCCGGCCTCGACGAATCGCGCTTCCAGACCGGGGATGCGGCCGAGCCGCTCGGCAAGCTGCGCGCGCGCGGTCTCGGTCTGCGCCGCGCGATCGCCGAGGCTCTGGCTGGGACTCTTGTCGACCACCACCACCACGACCGAGGTGAGCGGGTCGCGGTCCTCCTTGGTGAACGACGGATTGGCAAGCGCCAGCACCGCCAGCGCGAGCGCCACCGCGCGCACGCCGGCGCCGCGACTGCGCACGAAGAACAGCATGACCGCGATGGCAATCGCACCCGCGCACGCCATCCAAAGTACATAGGATGGCACCAGCGGTGCGAACGAGATGCCGAAACCCATCCGGTGCTCCTATTGCCCGAGTCGCTCTAGCAGCGCCGGCACGTGCACCTGATCGGCCTTGTAGTTACCGGTGAGCGTGTACATGACGATATTGACGCCGGCACGGAACGCATACTCCCGTTGCCGCGGTTCGCCCGGGACCAGCGGCAGCATGGCCTGGCCGTCCGGGCGCGTTGCCCAGGCGCCGGCCAAGTCGTTGGACGTGATCAGGATCGACGAAACCCCGTCGCCGGCGCGCGCCGGGCGGGATTTTTCCTCGTCGTTTTCGTTGTCGGTCGGCGTTGCCTCGACCCAGAGCTGACCGGTGTTGAAGCGGCCAGGGAAATCGCGCAGCAGGAAAAACGTCTTGGTCAGCACGTGATCGCGCGGCACCGGCTCGAGCTCCGGGATGTCGAGCGAGGACAGGATCGCGCGCAGCGCCATCATGCCCGGCGAGCGGGCCTCGCCGCCCGGACCGGGCGGCGCCATGATCGCATCGCGCGTATCGAACAGCACCGTTCCGCCGCGCTTCATATAGGCGTCGATCCGCGTCAGCGCCGCCTGCGACGGCTTCGGCGCCCCCGGCACGATCGGCCAATAGATCAGCGGGAAAAATGAAAGCTCGTCGCGGGAAATGTCGACGCCCATCGGCTCCCCGGCTTCGAGCGCCGTGCGCGAGGCGAGAAACATGGTCAGGCCCTGCAGGCCCGACTTGCTGATGCCGTCCGTTTCGGCATCGCCCGTGATCACATAGGCAAGCCGCGTCTCCAGCGTCGCCTTCATGGCGAAGTCCTGATTGGCATCCTGCGCACGCTGCTGGACGCGCAGCAGGCTCGGTCCCGGCGGCGGAGCGATCGTCGGCTGCGTCGGAGCGCGCTGAATATCTAAATGCAGTTGCTGCGCCTGGGCGCGCGGCGGAAACGAGACCGCCGCGAGCAGGCCGATCAGCACCAGCGCCGCTGCCGCCGGCCGCTGCCGGCGCATCAGCCGGCCGATGCCGCCGGAAAGCCAGAACACGACCATGGCGTCGAGCATCAGCAATATGAAGGCGATGATCAAAATCGGGCCCCTCAAATCCTGCGGTTCGCCGACTCGGAATGCCTCAACACGGGCGTTAAGCGGGGCAAAGTCAAGAGGAACCAGCCGATCGGCCGCATTAAGAGTGTTAACCGCCAGTAAACCCTCGGGTGGGCCATAGAATCCGGGCGGATGGTCGGCGGTCGCGCGCCCGGCATAGTCGGCCGGTACTGGCCGTGCGCTCGTCGTCGGCGGGCCGAACGCACCGAATCCGTCGAGCAGGCGGCTCGGAGCGACCATTTCGCGGATGGTGCGTTTGCCGGCGTCGGCCTCGGCCACGGTCGTCGAGCCTGCGATCGCCACGATGCGTTTTAGCATTTCGACGAACGTTCCCGACAGCGGCAGGTCCGACCAGCGGGTGTCGGCGGTAATATGGAACAGCACGATGAGGCCCTTGCCGCGCCGCTCCGCGGTGACGAGCGGCGTGCCGTCGGTCAGCGTGACCCAGGTGCGATCGATGAGGCCGGGTTCCGGCTCCGCCAGCACCTGCCGCGTGACTTTCACATCGTCCGGCACGGCCATGCCGTTGAACGGACTGTCGTGCGAGAACGCCGCGAGCGACTGCGGCTGCTCCCAGCTCAGGCTGCCGCCCAGGATGCGCCCGCCGCGCCGCAATTTGACCGGCACAAGACTGTCGTCGGCCGCCGCGAGCCGCGGCCCGGCAAAGCGCACCAGCACGCCGCCGTTCTCGATCCAGCCTGCCAGCCGCTCGTGCGCCTCGCCGGAAACATTGCCGACATCCGCGAGAATCAGCATCGGCAGATTCTGGTCGAGGAAGTGTTTGACTGCGTCCGCCGGCGAAGCGCCCTCCGCCAGCCGCACGTCGGCAAACGGATTCAGCGCGCGCGACAGATAGAAGGTCGAGGCCAGCAGCGGTTGCGCCGTCTCCGAGGTCGCGCCGGACACGATGCCGACCGTCCGCCGCCGCCAACGCTTGTCGAGCAATTGCACCGCGCCGGAGGAATGTTCGGAGATGATTTCGAGCCGCGCGATGTCGTTGCGGATCTCGACCGGCAGATCGATCTCCGCATCGGTTTCGCGCGCGCCGTCGCTGAAGGCAAAGCGCGACGCGCCGAGCGGCAGGCCTTTCAGATCGAGCGCGCGAATGAGGCCCTCTTCGCCATTCGTTCCGTCCGCGCGCAGCACTTTGACCGTGAGCGCGCCGGCGGCATTGTCGGCCGCGACCAGGGCGTGCGCGACCGGCAGGCCGCCCGCGACCACCGTGATCGGCCGATTTTCGATCGTGTTCTTCAGCGCCGCGATGAACTCCGCGCCGCGGCCGGCATCGACTCCGTCCGAGAGCCACAGCAGCTCGACCCCCGGCGTGGCGGAGACAAAGCGCGCGATCGCCGGCAGCATTTCATTGCGCGCGATCGTGTGCGGTTTGGGTTTGAGCTGCTTGAGGCGGACGCGCGCCGCCGCCGGCGTCTCGAGCGATAGATCGCGCGCCGGCTCGGACAGCGGCACGAGCGCGACGCCGCGGCCGTCGGCCTCCGCGCGCGCGAGGATATCGTCGGCCGCGCGCATGCGCGCATCCCAGCTCGCCGCCGCCGCCCAGCCGTCGTCGATCAGCAGCGCCAGCGGCGCCGCGCCGCCCGGCTGCGTCACCGGCGGGTTCCAGAGCGGTCCGGCCGCTGCCAGGATCACGAGCGTCGCAAGCGTGAGCCGCAGCGCGGTCAGCCACCACGGCGTGCGCGCCGGCTTGTCCTCTTTCGGCTTGATGTCGAACAACAGCCGCGTCGGCGGGAACTCGATCCGCTTCGGCCGCGGCGGAATCAGCCGCAGCAGCCACCACAGGACCGGCAGGCTCAACAGCCCGAGCAGCACGAGCGGCTGCGCAAAGCCGATCGGCAGGCCCATCATGCGCGCCTCGCGATCTGCCCGCCGCCGCGCCGTCCGCGGCTCATCACGGCCGCAAGCGTGCCCTGGCTGATGCGTGCGTGCAGCGCCAGCAGAAGGTCGTTGGCCGGTCGGTCAGTGCGATGGATGGTGAACGTCCAGCCGAGCTTGTCGACCTCGGCGCGGATTTCCGCGCGATGGCGCGCGACTCTTTCGATATAGTCCTTGCGCCAGTTTTCCGCCCGGCCCGCGGTGATCTCGCTGAAACCCTCCGGCTCCCAGAACTCCACGCGTCCCGAGAATGGAAATGTCTCTTCGATCGGATCAACGATTTGCACCAAATGTCCCTGCGCGCCGGTCGAGGACAATTGGTTCAGCGTTCTGCGAATCTCGTTGATCGGGCTCCAAAGGTCGGACAACAGCACGATCTCCGACAGGGGCGCCGGAGCAAACGCCTGCGGCAGGCTCGAACGCTCGGTCGGGTCATGGATGATGGCATCCACCATGCGATCGATGATGGCGCGCGTGCCGGTCGGCCGCACCAGGCCGGGCACGCCGACGCGCTCGCCGGCTTCGACCAGCACCTGCGCCAGCGCGAAAGCCATGACGAGCGTGCGGTCGAGTTTGCTCTCGCGCGCGAGCGCCGAGGCGAACGCCATCGAAGGCGAGCGGTCCGGCCAAATCCAGACCGTATGCGCGGCTTCCCATTCCTGCTCGCGCACGTAAAGGTGTTCGTCGCGTGCCGAGCGCCGCCAATCGATGCGGCGGGCTTCCTCGCCCGACACGAAACGGCGGAATTGCCAGAAGTTCTCGCCCGATCCGGCGCGCCGGCGCCCGTGCGAGCCGTGGATGACCGTGGCGGCGATCCGGCGCGCCTCGAGCACGAGTCGCGGCATATTGGCCGCGGCCGTGCGCGCGGCGCCGCTCGCGCGTAGCGTCGCCTTGCCTTCTTCCCGGCTGGCTGGTCGGTGCGCGGCCATCAGCTCATCCGACGCGGGCCTTGAGCTTGCCGATCACCCCTTCGAGCGTCTCGCCGTCCGCACGCGCAGAGAAGGTGAGCGCCATGCGGTGCTTGAACACCGGCTCCGCGAGCGCGAGCACGTCGTCGATCGACGGCGAAAGCCGTCCGTCGAGCAACGCGCGCGCGCGCGAGAGCAGCATCAAGGATTGGCTCGCGCGCGGGCTCGGCCCCCACGCGATGAGCTTGCCGAGTTCGCCCGCGTCCGGACCCGGACGCGCCGAGCGCACCAGCGACAGGATCGCGTTGATGACCGATTCGCCGACCGGTAGCCGGCGCACCAGGCGTTGCGCGGCGAGCAGTTCGTCGGCGGTCATCGCCTGTTTCGCCTTGGCCTCTTCGACACCGGTGGTCTCGAACACGATGCGCCGCTCCGCATCGCGGTCGGGATAGTCGACGTCGATCTGCATCAGGAAGCGGTCGAGCTGTGCTTCCGGAAGTGGATAGGTGCCTTCCTGCTCGATCGGGTTTTGCGTGGCGAGCACGTGGAACGGCCGCGGCACGTCGTGGCGATTGCCGGCCACCGTGACGTGCTGCTCCTGCATCGCCTGCAGCAGGGCTGATTGCGTGCGCGGGCTCGCGCGGTTGATCTCGTCCGCCATCAGCAATTGTCCGAAAATCGGACCGGGGATGAATCGGAAGCTGCGCTTGCCGCCTGTGCCTTCCTCCAGCACTTCGCTGCCGAGGATGTCCGACGGCATCAGGTCCGGCGTGAACTGGATGCGCCGCGCGTCGAGCCCGAGCACGGTGCCCATGGCTTCCACCAGCTTGGTTTTCGCCAGGCCCGGCACGCCGACCAGCATCGCATGCCCGCCGGACAGCACGGTGATCAACGCTTCCTCGACCACTTTCTCCTGCCCGAAGATCACCGCACCGATCGCTTGTTTTGCGGCGGCTATATGCGCAGCCGTGGATTCCGCGGCGCGCACGATCATGTCTTCGAGCTTTTCGATGCCTTCTCCAGTCACAGATGACATCATGCACTCCTTCGCTGTCTGCTGCCTTTATGGGTGCCGGTCATGCCGGCCTTGTGTTTGCGCCGCACGCGAACATAAATGGCTAAAGCTCGCGTATCGCCGTTGGCGGCTTGTTTTCTCATCATTTTTCCACAGCTTACGCTATTTATAGGGCTTATGGCGATAGCACTTGTCGCCCATCTGCAATGCAGGCGCCGGCAGGCCCGATAATCTCGCTAAGGTCGATGGCAACAATGGCAAACGAAAGGCAGACAGGACTGGAGTCCATTGCCGGTGCCGCTCGCAAGGAGAGCAAAAGCGGCCCTCCGCCCGTTCATCTTTGGAATCCGCCGTTTTGCGGCGATCTCGACATGCGCATCGCGACCGACGGTACCTGGTACTATCTCAAGACGCCGATCGGGCGGCCGGCTCTCGTAAAATTGTTCGCCTCCGTGCTTAAACGCGAAGGCGACAAATATTTCCTGGTCACGCCGGTCGAAAAATGCGGGATCACGGTCGACGATGCGCCATTCCTCGCGGTCGAGCTGAAATTGGCGGACGGGCCGCGCGGCCGCGTCCTCAACTTCCGCACCAACGTGGACGACTGGGTCGCCTGCGGGCCGGACCATGCGCTACGCTTCGAGCCGGAGCGTGCGACCGGGGGCCTGAAACCCTATCTGCACGTGCGGCGAAATCTTTGGGCGAAAGTCACGCGCGCGCTGTTCTACGACCTGGTCGCGCTCGGCGAGGAACGCGATGTCGCGGGCAGGCGCATGTTCGGCATCGCCTCGAGCGGAGAATTTTACGTCATGGCGCCGGCCGAGAATTTGAAGGAGTTTGCGTGATGGATGCAGGCCCGCTTTCCACGCAGGAATTCTTCGCGCGCGCCCGCGCGCGGCTCAATCTTCACGTGCCGCCCGCGCTGACCGATTTGACGGCCGAAGCCGTGCGCGGCGATCTCGATCTCGATCCCACGCTGTGGGAGCGCGCCGGCGTGGCCGCAACCAAGCCCGCCGCCGTGCTGATCCCCGTGGTCGAACGCGCCGAACCGACCGTGCTGCTCACCCAGCGCACGGCCGAACTGCCGAATCATCCGGGGCAGATCGCATTCCCCGGCGGCAAGATCGACCCTGCCGACGCGAGCCCGCTTGCCGCCGCGTTGCGCGAGGCCAAAGAAGAGATCGGATTGGATCGCCGCTTCGTCGACCCGATCGGCTATCTCGATCTCTTTCTCACCTTCTCGGGCTTCCGTATCCTGCCGGCGGTGGCGCATGTGGCGCCGGACTACGCGCTCGTGCTCAATATGTCGGAAGTGACGGAGGCGTTCGAAGTGCCGCTTTCCTTTTTGATGTCGCCCGCCAACCATCAGCGTCACAAGCGCGACTGGAAGGGCATCGAGCGGCATTATTTCGCGATGCCCTACGAGCAGCGCTACATTTGGGGCGTGACCGCGGGTATTCTGCGGAACATGTATGAGCGGATTTACGGCCAATGATCCGGCCTATCGCCACCGAATTGGTCTTGTTCCTGGCGCCGTTCGTCGCCTATGCGATCTTTTTGTTCGCCACCCGCGCGAAGATATTCGACGGCAGAGCCTGGCCGCCCAAGACGCTCGCCGCCCTTGCCATCGCCGCGGTCGTGCTGGTGCTCGGAAGTTTTATTCTGCTTGCCAATTTCACCGGCTCGCCGCCCGGCTCGATCTATGAGCCCGCGCATATGGAGGACGGCCGGTTCGTCCCGGGACGAACGCGATGAGCAAGCTGCCCAATCTAGCCCAGGCCGGCTGGCTCAGCGAAGGACCGTTGGCGCGGCTGCTGGCCACCCTCAATCGCGATGGCGAGGAGGCGCGCGTGGTCGGCGGCGCGGTACGCAACGCGCTGCTCGGCGAACCGATCGGCGAGTTCGACATCGCCACCACGGCTGAGCCGCAGGAAGTGACCCGCCGCGCAACCGCCGCCGGCTTCAAGCCGGTCCCGACCGGCATCGCGCATGGCACGATAACGGTGGTCGTCGCCGGCCGTCCGTTCGAGGTGACCACGCTGCGCGAGGACGTCGAGACCTTCGGTCGCCATGCCAATGTGCGCTTCGGCCGCGACTGGAAGGCGGATGCCGAGCGGCGCGATTTCACCATGAACGCGCTCTCGCTGTCCGGCGACGGCCGGGTCCACGACTACGTCAACGGTCTTGACGATCTCGCCGCCCGCCGCGTGCGCTTCATCGGCGATCCCTCCAAGCGCATCGAAGAGGACTATTTGCGCATCCTGCGCTTTTTCCGCTTCCACGCCTCATACGGTCACGGCGCGCACGATGCCGAGGGCCTGCACGCCTGTATCCTCGGGCGCGCGGGTCTTGATCAATTGTCGCGCGAGCGCGTGCGCATGGAAATCATCAAGCTGCTGCTGGCGCCGCACGCCGTGCCGACGCTCGCGGTCATGACCGAAACCGGAATTCTGCCGGGCGTGCTGGGCGGCGTGCCCTATCTCGCGAGCTTTGCCAATCTGGCGAAGCTCGAGGCGGTGATGGGCATTACACCCGACCCCGTCCGCCGGCTTGGCGCGCTTGCGGTTGCCGTGGTCGAGGATGCCAATCGGCTGCTGCAGCGCCTGCGGCTGTCCAATTCCGAGCACGCGCAGCTGCTTTCGATCGGAGACGGCTGGTGGCGCGTGTCCCCCACCGGCGATCATGCGGAGCGCGCCTTGCTATACCGTCTCGGGCCGGAGCGCTTCACCGACCGCGTGCTGGTTTCCTGGAGCCGTGCGAGCGTCGGCACGGCCGACGACGCCTGGCGTGCGCTCGCAACCTTGCCGGCGCGCTGGGTCGTGCCGGTGTTTCCGCTCAAAGCGCAGGATTTCCTCAAGCGCGGCGTGATCAAGGGGCCGGCGCTCGGCGCGGCCTTGGACGCGGCCGAGGAGGCCTGGATCGCCCAGGATTTTCCGCACGCGCTGCCGGTGCTTGAATCGATCGCCGACGCGGCGGCGGCCTCGGCGGCGAAGCCGGACTGAATCGCTAGGGGCCGAAGCGGTAATTGATGCCGGCCTTTACCAGCTGAAGGTTGCTGGCGATGTCCTGCACGTAGCCGACGCTCGCTCCGCCGCCGAAATTCAGGCGCCGTGTGTTGAAGTCGATATAGTTGTACTCGATCTTCGCCGACCAGTTCCGCGTGAACGCGTATTCCAGCCCGCCGCCCATGACCCAGCCCCAGCGCGTGGCGCTCGCGCTGCCGTTGAGTGGCCCGCCGACGGTGATGAAATCATCGTATCGGTATTGGGCGAACGCACCGCCGCCTTTGACGTAGACCAGCAGACGATCCCAATAGGCGACGCCGAGACGCCCGCTGATCGTGCCGAGCGAGCTTACCTTGCTGTTGAGGTCGTGCAGAAAGAGATCCGTGTGATTGCCTTTCAGGCTCGCCCAATCGATGTCGAATTCGGCGCCGGCCATCATCATTCCCCATTGCCAGTTGAAGCCGATTTGGCCGCCGGCAAAGCCGCCGGTCGTCGTGTGATTGCCGAGGTCGGAGCCGGTGAGGGTGGGATCGTCCGTCCAGCTGCTGCGGCCGGTGCCGAAGCCGCCGTTGGCGCCGATATAAAAGCCCGACCAGTTGTATTGATAGACCGGAGCGCGCGACGCTTTGAGCGGCATGTCGGCCGCGCGGGCGATGGAACCGGCGCCGAAGCTCAGGCCTGCCGCGATGGAAACCGAGAGCGC
>Ga0187765_10000044_pt1 | contig 42218 bp, 43 predicted proteins | sample 0216_QUI02_MP05__3_FD_133018 | JGI IMG/M metagenome (GOLD analysis project Ga0187765, IMG submission 133018) | Tropical peat soil microbial communities from peatlands in Department of Meta, Colombia - 0216_QUI02_MP05_10_MG | ecosystem: Environmental > Terrestrial > Soil > Wetlands > Peat ...
CCTGCTATTTTCTCTGGATTCCCGCATAGGCGTGCCAAGCACGCCGTCCTCCGGACGGCTATGCGCTGGAATGAACGGATTTCTTTTATACCCTCACGCTCGCGCGCACCTCTTTCGGGAATAAATCGTCAGGCGCAAGCTGTTTGGCAGTAACGCCCTGTTCGTGGGCGAAGCGGCAGAATGCGTCCAGCGTTTTGCGATTTTCTTCCAGCCCATAGGGGAACGGGTCGGGGCCGAAATCCCTGGCGCATTCATCCGCGATCGAGGCAACCCAAGGCAGCGGAATTCCCGACACCGTAAGATCGCGAATGCGCGCGAGACTGCGCTGCTTGGCGTGCTCGAAGGCCTTGAGCAAATTCATTGCCACCCAGGGATAGCGCTCGAAAACCGCTCGCCGCAGCGTGACTATGTGCATGATCGGATGGATGCCGGTCTTTTTGTAGTAACGCATTTCGTCGCCGCGAAAATCGGGAAACAGCCGCGCGACCTTGCCGCCGCCATTCACGAAGGCGTCCGGCACCCGCGCAGAAAGCACGGCGTCGATCTCGCCCGAGAGCAACATCGCCGACAGGCTCGACTCGCGCCTCTGCTGGTACTGCATGCCGGTCGGGAGTTTGAATTCGACTTTCTCTTCACGGCCGGCTTCGTTGACGCCTGCTTGTACCCATTTGATCTTTTTGAGATCAACGCCAGCGGTCTCGGATAAAAAGCCTCGCGCGTAGATTCCGGCAGTCTGCGCCCATTCCGGAATGCCGACGCTCTTGCCTTCCAGATCCTTTGGACTCCTAATGCTGCGATCCGTGCGTACATAAAATGCCGAATGTCGGAACACGCGCGAGGGAAACACCGGGATGCCGACAAAGGGCGAATTGCCTTGCGCGGCATAGCCGATGAATTTCCCCATCGATAATTCAGAGACGTCCCACTCGCGGTTCTTGATGAAACGAAAGGTAATTTCCTCTATCGGAAGCACGAAGCCGGTAAGCGTGATGCCGTCGGCGCGAACCGCGCCATTGTGCAAATCGCGTACGTGGTCGTAGTCGGTCGTCGCAAGCGTGAGATGCAATCGTGCAGTCCCACCACTTTCGATGATCTCAGGTTCACGGTCAGCTGCTGAAGCCGCCGTTAAATTTACCTCACGCACGGTCATTTTGTGCATCTCCGGCAGTGGCGTAGCGCCCATCTTTCGCAGCGGCGCACCCTACACCATCCCTGGGAACACTTGTATGGCGCTCGCTGATGCCATTAACTTGGCAGCGAAGAATCTCCGGCCCTTGGCTGGCGGGCAGAACGAGGGATCGGGTTTGAAACGCGCTGTCCTGATTAGCCTTGCGTTGCTTATTGCCGGGCCTGCGGCCGCGGGCGACCTGGCAAGCCCGGCCGTCAGACTCAGCGAGGTCGATTGGGACGCTGCCGCAGCGAGCATAACCGATCGCGGAACCCAGGCACCGGCCGAAGCCTTTACCCGACTTAATGCCGTCGCCGAAAAGCGCTTTACCGATATCGGCAAGAGTGCGGTGCCGGTGCTGCTGCCGTTTGACATCGACGCGTTTCGGAAGGATGTGGCCGCGGACAAACCGGAGGTCGCAACGTCCAACATTTACTTTGGCGGTCTTCACCCGACCAAATTCTTTTTACCAGGTCCGGCCGGATATGACGCGACCTTTACGCTCAGCAACAAGGAAGACGGCCTCAAGATTCGTTTTGAAAAGCCGATTGTGTTCGAGATTTCGGGCGCGGCCTTCGTCTACGAGCTTGACCAGCCCAATCACGTGGAAAAGGAAGAGCCCCCGCCCAAGGATTTGGCTACGCAATTCCCCGGCATTCGCCGCATCTTGAGCGAAGCTCATGTGCGCTACGTGTTCGAGCGATTTGGCGTGCCCTACGTCCTTTCAATTCAGTGCTACGATATGCGTCCCTCATCCCGGCATCTTTCATGCCGCGAGGCCGATCCGCTCGCGCTGCGGTTTCTGAGTTTGCTGCGCACCGCCGGTGGCAGTCCAGCCAAAATCCAGCAGCCAAAATTCGATCTTAGCCGGCCGGATGGCAAATCGGACTTCACCTACTACAGCCCGGGCGATCTGATCGAGAATTCCGGCTGGAAGAAAATGCCCGGGCGCGTCGACTATCATGTCTATTCGCGCATGCGCTTTCCGATTGCGGATGCGCCAGGATACGTGAAATCGCAGTCCTTTATGCCGTGGGGCGATTGCTACCACACCGGGACCGTGGGGCGCACGGGCCGCAAAGGCGCCCAATATCACTGCAGGCTCAACAGCAAGCCGCTGGTCTTCGACGAGTCGGCCGCGGAAAACTTCACCTATCCGTGGCGCGACAACTTTTGCGAATTACGGGATTTTCTCGTGGGTCAGTGCCCCGGCGGTTACGGCCACCAGGGCGAAGATATCCGGCCGGGCAACTGCGTCCTCAATAATGCGGAGGCCGACCGGTGCATGCCCTACCAGCATTCGGTGGCGGCCGTTCACGACGGCACCATTCGCCGCCTGCCCGGAAACATCGGAGTTTATATTGTCGCCAACACCGAAAACGAACGCGTGCGATTTCGCTACCTCCACATGAATCCAAACTACATGGATTCCGAAGGTCTCCTGAATGGCAAACGCGTCTCCGAAGGCGAGATCATCGGCAAGGTCGCGACATGGGGCGACTACGAAAGGGGCACGTCATATCACATCCACTTTAACATCCAGGTCTTCACCGAAATTGGCTGGGTTTGGGTCAATCCCTATATGACGCTGGTCGCCGCCTATGAACGCCTGATTGGAGGGCGCGGCGTTGAAATCCTGCCGGGGCAACCTGCTCCACCTGTTCCCGAGAAGCCTCCGGTGATCTTGCATCCTGAATCGGCACCCGAAGCATCCTTGGCCACACCACAACCGCAGCCAAAACCAGAAATTTCTGCAGCCGAGCGCGCCAAACCACAAAGGCATCGTCAGGTGCGCAAGAAGCGGCGGCACCGCCACAGTGACAGTTAGGTTCTCGTAGCGATCGCATTCACGAAAAGGTTTCCTGGCAATAGTTTGTTCGCGCACGGCTGAGGGCTACAATGGCTTATGCACCGAATTCATTTGCGCGGGTTCCTTCAAGCCGGCATGCAATTGGACCGCCGCGCCCTGATGACGGGCGCGCTCGGCACAGTAATAGTGCTCTCGCTTCGCGAACGGGTCTTCGCTGCCCAAACGCCTGCCTTTGCACGCTGGGTCGCCAACCTTCGCCAGCGCGCAATCACGCGCGGCATATCAGAACAGACATATGATCGCGTGATGGACGAATTGACGCCCGATACCAGCGTCTTCGCACAATTGGACGCGCAGCCCGAGTTCACCGAATTGATGTGGCAATACATCAACCGTCGATGTTCCGATTGGCGTGTCATCACCGGCAAGGTTCGCGCCAAGGAATATGCCAATCTTTTGGCGCGCATTGAGACGGATTACGGCGTTGATCGCTACATTATTCTCGGCCTGTGGGGCATGGAGTCGTCGTTCGGCGACGTGATCACAAATCGCAAATACATGCGCCCGATCATCCCAGCCATCGCGGCGCTGGCGTGGGGTGCGCCGCGCCGCCGTCCTTACTGGGAAACTGAACTGCTCAATGCGCTCACGATCGTCGACCGCGGTTGGGCGCAACCGTCGGACATGATCGGCTCGTGGGCGGGCGCGATGGGACACACGCAGTGGATGCCGGAAGTCTGGCTGCATATGGGTGTCGACTATGATCACGACGGCCGCATCTCGCCGTTCGGAAAGCCGGATGATTCATTCGCAGGTACCGCGCGGTTTTTGGTGGAGCGCGGAAACTATCGCCGCGGCGAAGCCTGGGGCTGCGAGGTCACCATTGCCGCAAATCATGCCCGGCTTGCGAACAACCGCACCATGCGCTCCTACGCCAAATGGGCGGAACTCGGCGTGCGCCGTGCTGACGGTGCCGCGTTCGCGCGCCCGGCAGACCAGGTGAAGCTCTGGCTTCCTGTGGCAGGCGGACCGGCGTTCCTGATTGGCCAAAACTTTCGCGCCGCCCATTCCTACAACCCTTCGACCAGCTACACGCTGGCTCTCTGCCATCTTGGCGACCTGATCCGCGGTGACCCGCCCTTCCGCCAGCAGTTCCCGGGCGGCGAGCGCACGCCCACCCTGGATGAGGTCAAGGAAATCCAGCGGCGGCTCAATGAGCAAGGATTCAAGACCGACGGCATCGATGGACGCACAGGCAGCGACACCATCAGGGCCATCCTCGCCTTCCAGAAGAAGGTCGGCATGGACCCTGCCGACGGCTATGCAGGGTTGAAATTGCTGGCCCGATTGCGTCAAGGCCCGTAATCCGGTTGGATGCCGCACCACCGCCCGCCGGGCGGCCGACGGCGGAGCCTGCAAAAGTGTCAAGCGACAAAAGAGAAAGCAAAAAGGGACGCCCGGGCGAAGGCGGACTTTTATCGGCTTTTGATCGCCCCGTGCCGGCGGGTGTCAATGCTGCCGGGTTCGGCAGCGATGTCGTCGCTGATGCACTTCGCGCGACCGACATCCCCTACATCGCGCTCAATCCCGGCGCCAGCTACCGCGGATTTCACGACAGTCTCGTGAATTATCTCGGCAACGAACGCCCGCAAATGTTGCTGTGTCTGCACGAGGAAAGTGCGATCGCAATCGCGCATGGCTACGCGAAGGTCACCGGCAAGGCGATGGCCGCGGCCGTCCATTCGAATGTCGGCCTGATGCACGGCACGATGGCGATTTTCAACGCATGGTGCGATCGCATGCCGATAGTCATTCTCGGCGCGACCGGACCGGTCGATTCCGTCAAGCGGCGTCCCTGGATTGACTGGATTCATACCGCGCGCGATCAAGGCTCGCTGGTCCGTGGCTACACGAAATGGGACGACCAGCCGGCTTCACCGGTGGCTGCGCGCGAAGCCGTCTTGCGCGCGAACTGGATCGCCAATACCGCCCCACGCGGACCGACTTACATCAATCTCGATGCCGAAATGCAGGAGAGCAAACTCAGCGAGCCGATACCTGCAATCGAAACCAGCCGGTTCATGCCGGCGATCGAGAGCGCCGCACCTGGCGATCGCGTCAAGACCGCAGCCAGGTTGTTACAGGAGGCTAAACGTCCGGTAATCCTCGCCGGGCGCACGTCGCGCGATGTCGACGCCTGGAAAGCTCGCGTTACGCTTGCTGAACGGCTCGATGCCAGCGTCGTGACCGATTTGAAAATCGCAGCTTCCTTCCCGACCAGCCATCATCTGCATGCCGGTGCTCCTGGCGGTACCGTGCTGGCGCCTGAGGCAGCGGATGCCATTCGGAACGCCGACATTATTCTCAGCCTCGACTGGCTCGACGTGGCTGGAACCTTCAAGGCGGTCGGCAATGTGACAGCCAAGGTCATTCAGGTGTCGGTCGACCACCGCCTGCACAATGGCTGGAGCATGGATTACCAGGGCTTGCCGCCGGTCGATGTGTTTATCGACTGCGAGCCCGATGTCGCCGTGCCGGCGCTGCTCGCAGCGCTGGGTCCCGGCCCCGCCCGCGCTGCGCCCGCCCGCGCAAAGGAATTCCCGACGCCTGCGGGCGACAAGCTCACGGTCGATCACCTTGCCGTAGCGCTGCGCAAGGCGGTCGGCGCGAGGCCGACAAGCCTCACCCACGTTTCGCTGTCATGGAACGGAGCAAACTGGGCCTTTGAACATCCGCTCGACTATCTTGGCTCTGACGGTGGCGGGGGTGTCGGAGGCGGCCCCGGCATTTCCGTCGGCGCTGCGCTGGCGCTCAAAGGCGGCGGCCGGTTGCCGGTCGCAGTCTGCGGCGACGGCGACTTCCTGATGGGCATAACCGCCCTTTGGACGGCGGCGCACTACCGCATTCCGTTGCTGGTCGTCGTTGCCAACAACCGATCATTCTTCAATGACGAATTGCATCAGGAGCGCGTAGCACGCATGCGCAACCGCCCGATCGAAAACCGGTGGGTCGGCCAGCGCATCTCCGAACCCGACATCGACCTTGCCGGCATGGCGCGCGCGCAAGGTGCGCAGGGCTTCGGGCCCGTGAATTCGATTGCAGACCTTGGGCCTGTATTCGACAAGGCAATCGCTGCTGTTGAAGCCGGCGCGGTTGCCGTTGTCGATGTGCGGGTCGAGCCCGGCTACACCGCCGCCACGACCGCCGCCATGACCCGGAAGAGCGACTAGCCGCGCCATGTCATCCGCCGCCGCATCCAACGATGCCATCCTGGTTGCAGACGACATTGCCGTCCGTTACCAGACCGCAGAAGGTCCGGTCACCGCCGTCGACAATGTCTCTTTCACGGTCAAGCCCGGCGAATTCCTGTCGGTCATTGGTCCCTCGGGCTGCGGCAAATCCACCCTTTTCAATGTCATCGGCGGCCTTTTGAGCAATCATCAGGGCGTCGTCAGCGTTGCCGGCGAGACCATTTCCGGTCCGCATAAATCGATCGGCATGGTGTTCCAGGAGGAATCGACGTTTCCCTGGCGTACCGTCGCTGACAATGTTGCTTTCCCGCTCGAACTTGTCGGCATGCCAAAGGCAAAGCGCGCCGAACGTGCGCGCTACTTCATCAAGCTCGTCGGACTTGACGGCTTTGCTAACCGTTATCCCGGTGAATTGTCGGGTGGCATGCGTCAACGCGTCTCGTTGGCGCGCACACTCGCCTCCGAACCGAAAATTCTATTGATGGACGAGCCGTTCGCGGCACTCGATGAGCAGACGCGACTGTTGCTTGGCGACAAAGTGCTGCAGATCCAGCAGCAGCTGAAACAGACGACATTGCTGATCACCCACAACATCACCGAAGCCGTCCAGATGTCCGACCGAATACTGGTGATGACCTACCGGCCCGGCAAGGTGAAGCGCATCGTCGATATCGACCTGCCGCGCCCACGCACGTCCGAAATCGTCGGCAGCGAGGCCTTCGGCCGCTACGTCGCGCAGATCTGGAATGACCTGCGCGAGGAAGCAAGCCGCGGCATGAAAGATGAAGAAGACCACGTCTTGCATCACGAGGCGCCGACGTCATGACGGATGTTGCTATCCGCAATTCCGCCCGTGGACTGGCTCCTGCTGCCGTCGGCGTGGCGAGCCTCGTCGTTTTCCTGCTTGTTGTCGAATTGCTGATCCGCACCGACGTCATCAGCCAATATATCGTGCCGCCGCCGTCGGAAATTGCCGCAAGTTTTTGGCGCGTTATCGTTGAAGAGAGTGTCTTCAGGCGCTTCCTGCTTACGGCCACTGAATGCCTGACCGCGGGAGTCATGATTACGGTCATAGGCGTTGCCAGCGGAGTTCTGATGCACCGCCACAAGCTGCTGCAGGACGCCTGCGAAACCTGGGTCGCGGGGCTCGCCGCCGCTCCCGTCGTGTTGGCCTATCCCCTCTTCATGGTCATTTTCGGCCGCAACGCGTGGACCATCATCATGATCGGCTTTGTTGCCGCGCTGCCGCCGGTCATTCTGAAGACCATTGAAGGGATGGCCGGCACGCGCAAAGTGCTGGTCAATGTCGGAAGAAGCTTCAATCTCACAAGCACCCAGCAATTCTGGAAAATCATGCTGCCCGCTGCGCTCCCGACTATTTTCGTCGGGATACGGCTCGGGCTGGTTTTTGCGTTGATCAATGTTGTCGGCGTCGAGTTCCTGATCAATTACGGCGGACTCGGCCAGCTCATCAACGATCTGTCCGAACGTTATGATCTGGCCGGCACTTATGCAGCGATTTGCTTCGTCATCCTGGTCAGCGTGCTGTTCTTCATGGCGCTGGAGAAAGTGGAACGATGGCTGAGACCGGTCGACTGAGGCAGGCGGCAATCGCCGCTCCGCTGATCAGCCAGGTCACGCTGTTGCGTGTGGCCATTATTTTAAGCGTGCTTGCGATATGGGAGTTTCTCGCCCACTCCGGCTGGCTTTACCGCGACGTCGTTCCTTCATTGCTCGCCATTGGTCGCGCGCTTGGCCAGCTGCTGGCGCGCCCGGACTATTATTACAATCTGGGCGTCACAGCCGCCGAGATCGGTGCAGCCGTCGCGATTGGTGGAATTTCGGGTATGGCAATCGGCCTTTTGCTCGGAGCGAATCGCTTTCTCTCCAGAGCATTCGAGAATTACCTCTACTATCTCGGACCCACGCCGAAAATTATCTTTTTCCCGGTCATGATCATGTGGTTCGGCGTCGGTCCGGAATCCAAGGTCGCGCTCGGCACCCTCTCCTGTTTCTTTCCCATCGCGCTTTCGGTCGCAGCCGGAATGCGGCAGATCGACAAGGTCTTGATTCGCGTCGGCAGGAGCTTCCGCGCTTCAACCGCGCAGATGGTATTTAAAATTTATATGCCGGCCATGCGGCATCCGATCATCAATGGCATCCGCCTTGGTCTTGGTGTCGCGCTGATCGGTACCTTGCTGGCAGAGACCAAACTTTCGAACAAGGGCATTGGCTTTCTGATCATCCAGGCCTACAGCACATTCGACATGCCGCGCATGTATGCCATGTTGATCGTGCTGTTCGTGCTGGCGGTCGGCGCCAATGCCTTGATCGGCCGCCTGGGCGGCCTCGACAGCATCAAACGAACCTGAACCGGTAGGTTTTCATGACGACAGCCGTGTCCCCGAAATCAGCGTCCGCACAAGCCGTGGTGCTTCCGACAAATCGCGGTGCCTACTACGGCGGCGCATGGCATGACCCGAAGGCCGGCCGTTTTATCGATACGATCAATCCCGGCACCGGCCAATCGCTTGGCAAGGTCGCCGATTCAGGGGCAGACGATATCGACGCTGCCGTGGCGGCGGCAAAAACGGCCTTCGGCGAATGGCGGCGCGTTCTGCCTCTGGAGCGGGCCAAGATCCTGCGGCGGATTGCGGAAATACTGCGCCAAAACGCCAACGAACTCGCCGTGATCGACGCCGCCGACTGCGGGAACCCGGTCAAGGAAATGGTCAGCGATGCCATGATCGCGGCGGCGCAAGTCGAGTTTTTCGCGGGCTTCGTCACCGAAATGAAAGGCGCTTCGATCCCCATGGGGCCGGACGTCGTGAATTTTTCCGTGCGCGAGCCATTGGGAGTCGTCGGTCGCATCATCCCGTTCAACCACCCGTTCATGTTCTGCGCCGGAAAGTCTGCAGCGCCCCTCGCCGCAGGAAATACAGTTGTCGTCAAACCACCGGAACAATCCCCGCTTTCATCACTGCGGCTGGCAGAACTGATTGGCGGTCTGCTGCCTCCGGGGGTCTTCAACGTCGTACCGGGTGGCCGTGAGGCCGGTCAAAGGCTCGCCAGCCATCCGGACGTCGCAATGATCGCCTTGATCGGTAGCGTGCCGACCGGCCGCGCCGTGATGAAGGCCGCCTCCGACACCGTCAAGCGCACGATGCTGGAATTGGGCGGGAAGAACGCATTGATCGCCTATGGTGACGCCGATCCGGATGACGTCGCGGCCGCCGTGATCGGTGGGATGAACTTTACCTGGTGCGGGCAATCCTGTGGCTCGACGAGCCGCGCCTTCATTCACGAGAAGATCTATGACGCCGTGATTGCGCGCGTGAAGGAGAAAATCAAATACTACAAGCCAGGAATCCCAACCGATCCCGCCACCACCATGGGCGCCATTGTGTCCAGGCAGCAATTCGATCGCGTGTTAAGCTTTATTGAATCCGCCAAAAGCGAAGGCGCTGAACTCATTAGCGGCGGCGGACCGCCTGCGGATCCGGCGCTCAAGAACGGGTTCTATGTCGAGCCGACGGTGTTCGCCGTCACCGAAAAAAACCGCATTGCGCGCGAGGAAATCTTCGGACCCGTGCTCGGCATTTTCAAATGGCGTGACGAGAGCAAGATGCTGGAGACCGTCAATGCGGTCGAATACGGCCTCACAGCCTCGATCTGGACGAATGATCTCAACACCGCGCATCGCACCGCCATGACTGTGCAGGCGGGCTTTGTCTGGATCAATGAAGTGAGCAAGCATTTTCTGGGCGCGCCATTCGGCGGCTTCAAGCAGTCCGGACTTGGGCGCGAGGAATGCTTTGAAGAGATGCTGTCCTTTACGCAGGAAAAAAACATCCATCTGAAGCTCAAACCCGCCAAAACCTAAGGGGGTGGGTCGAAACCTGCGTGAAGCCACGCCGCGCGGTGAGCATGGTTAGTCATGAAGGCGATAAATGCGCGGCCCGCGTCCGCGTTCGTGCTGCCGGCGGTCACAGCCGCGCCATAAATGGTCGTGAGCTGAATCGCGGCTGGTAACGGCCCTGCCACCGCCAGGCCGTTTGTATTGACGACCTCGCTCTTCGGATAGAAACCGATTTCGGCCTCCCCGCTCGCGACCAGCTGTACGCCGCCTTCGAGCGCGGGCCGGTGAATGATTTTACCTTTCATTGCGTCGGCAATGCCGAATTGCTCGATCAGCTTGCCCATGTGCGTGCCGCTTGGTGTCGCACCCGGCGTGGCGTGGACGATTGCGCGGCTGTTGAGGATTGATTGCTTGACCTTGTCGGGCGTCGACAGATCCGGCTTCGGAGCCCCGGTGCGCACGACCGCATTGACACTGACAAGTCCGAGGATGGCGCGGCCCGGGCCCTTCACCACACCATTTTTCTGGTAGTCGTCCAGGATGTTGGTCGGCATGACCAGCAAGTCTGCCTTCTCACCTGCCGCAATCTTGTTGCGCAGCGCCGACATCACTGCAAAATCATACTCAACCTTGTGGCCAAATTTCTGTTCGAACTGCGGCGTGAGTTGCAGGAAAATTTCTTTCGGCGCGCCGCCGCTGAAAATACGAAGGGTGGCCATTGATCAACCTATGGATCAATCTAGAGCTTGAATGTCTCGAGCGTGCCCGGATGGAACAGTTCCTCTGGCGTAACCAAACGCGACGAGAGGCCCTGCGAATGGTGGTGACGCAGGAAGGTCTCAAGCGTCTTGCGATTGGCTGCAATGCCATACGACCAGAAATCATCGCCCATCAGCGCGCGCGCCTCCAGCAAACGCTCTTCAACGAACGGCAGCGTCACCTTGGTCGACGAGGTGTCCGCGAGCTTGTCCAATGCGATCTTTTTTGATTGCTCAAAGGCCTTGAACACGGCTCCGGGCAGCCACGGGTGCTGCTCTGCAAGCTCGCGCCGAATGCCCACAAGGTGCATGATTGGAAAAATCCCGGTGCGCTTGAAGTAATCTTTTGCGGCAGCGACGGGATCGGAAAACAGCCAGCCAATATTGGGATCGCCGCGCTCAAAGCCGGGCGGTACGCGCGGCCCGATAAAGCCATCAATTTCACCGGCATCCAGCATGCTCGAGAGAGTCCGGCCTTCCGGAATGTCGTCGAGCCGCACGCCCTTCGGCAGCGTGATGGTAATTTTCTCGCGCCGTCCGGTTTCTGTGAGCCCGCCTCTGATCCAGTGAATGTCGGACGGTTTGACGCCATGGTCGTCTTCAAGAATGGCGCGCGCCCAAACATTGGCCGTCAATTGATATTCCGGCACGCCAATTTTCTTGCCCTTGAGATCTGCAGGCTTTTTGATGCGATCGGTGCGGACATAGATGGATGTGTGGCGGAAGGCGCGCGATACAAAGGCCGGGACGCCGACGTAGGGACAGTTTCCCTGTGCCGTTTTCACCGTAAAGCTCGACATCGACAATTCGCAAATATCGAATTCGGCGCGCCGAAAGGCCCGAAAGAAGATCTCCTCGGGATCGAGCGCCATGAAAACGGGATCGACGCCGTCGATCTGAACGAGCCCGTCGCTCAACGGCCGGGTACGGTCATAGTCGCGAACGGCGATGGAGAGATTGAGTTTGGCCATAAGAATTCCGGCTGAACGTCAAAACTGCCGGAATGTCATAGGCGAATTGCCGCCGGGACGCTACTCCACCCCACGCTTTTGCGTCTTCTCGTCAGGAGTCACGTCGACCGCCTGTGCACGGCCAATGATCTTTACCGGCGGGCCGCAATTCGTCATGCACGGATTTGGATTCCAAAAGGCTTTCTCGGTCTTCTCGCGGTCATCATCGTAAAAACCGCCTTGGTTTGGCATCTTGACCTGAGCCCAGGTCTCCCTCGACAGGACGAATTTGTCGTCGACGATGTCATTGAGGTTCAGCACATAGGCGACAACGGCGTACAACTCGTCGTTGCTGAGTGATTCCGCATCGCCAAAGGGCATGGCCCGGCGGATATAGTCGAACACGCTCGAGAGATAAGGGAAATACGAGCCGACCGTTTTGACCGGGTCATGCGAGGCAAGCGTACCCTTGCCTTGCGCAAGTTGAGGCCAGCGCCCGGCACTTTCACCGAATTCGCCGTGACACGCCGCGCACCGGTCCATGTAGACCTTCTCGCCGTCCTTGACCGAACCTCGCCCGGGGGGAGCACCCTGGCCATCCGGACGGACATCAATGTCCCAGCCCGCAATCTGCTCAGATGTGGCGGCATGCCCGATGCCGTAGTTGCGCGGCGCATCCTTATGAGCCTGTGGGGCAGCAGGCAAAGAAAGCGCCAGGAGCAGAGCGCCCGAGAGGACAAGGCTAACCGACTTCGACATTCTCGACCTCCCCGTCCGCCTTGAGTGCCCAGGTCTGGATGCCATTGTTGTGGTAGATCGAATTGACGCCACGGATCTTGCGCAAGTCGGCCTTGCTTGGCTGCACATAGCCGGTGTCGTCCATCGCGCGGGACTGAAGCAACAGCTCCTCGCCGTTCCAGTCGAACTCGTAATAAAAACGCACGCAGGCCTTGTCGAAAACGGGTCCATCGATCCGCGCGGTACGCCAGTTGCGGCCGCCGTCGAGCGAGACATCGACGCGCGCGACCTTCCCGCGCCCGGACCAGGCCAAGCCTGAAATTACATTGAAACCTTTTTGCTTCACGGGGGCCTGCGGCGACGGCGAAGTAATGATCGATTTGGCGTCCATCACCCAGGTGAATTGGCGTGCCTTGCCGTTCTCGAGCAGGTCCGTGTACTTCGACGTTTCCTCTCGTGTGAACCACGGCTGATCACCGACCTTGATGCGGCGCAGCCATTTCACCCAGACGTTGCCTTCCCATCCGGGCACTACAAGCCGCATCGGGTAACCCTGCTCGGGACGAAGCATTTCACCATTCATGCGATAAGCAACGATGCAATCGTCGAGGGCCTTGCTGATCGGGATCGAGCGGTTCATCGCGGCGGCATCGCCACCTTCCGCCATGATCCATTTTGCATTCGTCTTCAGTCCCGCCTGCTCGAGCAAGACCTTCAGCGACACCCCCGTGTATTGGACGCAATGCACCATGCCGTGGGTGTATTGGCAGCCATTGAGCTGCGCTCCGCGCCACTCCATGCCGGAATTGGCCGCACATTCGAGAAAATAGATCTTGTTGACGCGCGGCAGCCGCTTGAGTTCATCGAGCGTGAAGATCAGCGGCTTGTCGACAAGACCGTGCAGCATCAGCCGATAGTCTTCAGGATTGATCTCGGCGATACCGCCGTGGTGGCGTTCAAAACACAACCCGTTTGGCGTGATGATGCCGTCGAGCTGGTGCAGCGGCGTGAAGCTCACTGACGATTCCGGTGTGGCGGTCAGCCAGGACACTGTGCGCCGGATGACGTCCTTTTCGTATTTGGAGGGATTGCCATAGGCGCGCACGCCGACCCCCTCGCCAAGCTGACGCGTCCAGTCGGCAACATTGGGCGGAAGATTTTTTGCGCTGTCGGCGCGCGCGGCGGTCACACCCGTGGCCGCAAGGCCGGCTGCACCGGCAAGAAAACCGCGCCGCGTGGCGCGCCCCGTGTCGATCGGGTCTGTCATCGGCACCTCCCGGCGGATCGCCCTAGGGGTGGGCTCTTATCACATTCCTTTTTGTGAATGTAAAAAATCGCCGTCAAACCCCTGAAATTTTCACGCTGGTATTGGGTGCCACACGCACTGTCTTTTCCGCTGCGATGTAGCGCTCGACCAATTCCCACACCGGTGGACCTTCAGTGCCCTCGTTGACGCTTGCCCATCCGGTCACGACGTAATCCCTATTCGGCTCGATCGCGCGGCCAGACTTGAGGTGCGTCATCGACGTGATGCGCTGGCCGATCGGTTTCGAAACATCGATGGCGTAACCAAGCCCGCCGCAACGCACCATGTCGCCGCCCTGCTGGTAATACGGATCGGGATTGAACAGGTTGTCGGCCACGTCCTCGAGGACTTCCTTGAGCCGTTCGCCGGTCATTGATGTGCGATAAACCTGCGGGTAAGTGATGGCTGTCGCATTGTGAATGTCTTCGACCGTAATCGGCTGTCCGGGCAGCACGCTGGTGCCCCAACGAAAGCCGGGCGACAGTGCGATCTCAGCGTCGCGCTCCTTCAGGATCGCTGCGCAGACCAAATCATCGAAAGTGCCGTTGAAATTGCCGCGCCGGTAGAGCAGCGACTCGGAATGACCGACGACGCGCTCCAGTTCGCCAGCAAAAGGTGCGCGTACCTTGGCGATCGCAGCGCTCATTTCCGCATTGGGTTTGATGACATCAGCGAATAGTGGAATCAGCTTGTAACGGAAATCCTTGACCGCGCCGTCTTTAACGTCGAGATCAAGTCGCGAGACGAATTTTCCCTGGCTGCCGGAGGCAATCAATAATGTGCTGCCGACCTTGATTGCCTCAGGCAAGGCGTCATGCGTGTGGCCAGTGAGAATGACATCGATGCCGGGCACCCGGGACGCCAGTTTGCGGTCCACGTCGAAGCCATTGTGCGATAAAAGCACGACGAGCTGCGCGCCGCTTTTGCGCGCTTTTTCGACATTGGCACGCACGTCGTCCTCGCGAATGCCAAATGACCATTTTGGTATCATCCATCGTGGATTTGCGACCGGCGTGTACGGGAAGGCCTGGCCGAGCACGGCGATCTTTATGCCGCCCTTTTCGAACATCTTCATGGCTTCGAAGGCCGGTTCGTTCCACTCGGTGTCGCGGATATTCAGGGCAAGGAATGGAAACCCGAGGCCCTTGACCAGTTCGGAAACGCGCGCTTCGCCGTAGGTAAATTCCCAATGGCCGGTCATGGCGTCAGGCTTCAGCAAAGCCATGCAGTCGACCATGTCCTGGCCCTTGCTGCGGTTCGCACCTAACGAGCCCTGCCAGGTATCGCCGCCGTCGAGGAAAAGGACCTTGTCGTCGCCACGCTCGGCGCGCACGCGCTTGACCACGGTCGCCAGGCGGTCGAGCCCGCCGATGCGGCCATAGGACTTCGCCAACACCTCAAAATCTTGGTCCGTCAGCGCATAGGCTGATGCCGATTTCTCGGAAATCCCGAAACGCTTGAGGAAATCGATTCCCGTGAGATGCGGCGGCTGCCCTCTCGCCTCGCCGACACCAAGATTGACGGATGGTTCACGGAAATAGACCGGTACGAGCTGACCGTGAATGTCGGCCACGTGCAGCAAGGTCACATTTCCGACCGGGTCAAATTTCAGCAGGTCTGCTTCGCTCAGCTGCTGCTGCGCAAAGGCCTTCGTGAATGTGCCATCGCCGGCCGCAAGAGCGGCTGCGGCAACACCGACCTGAAGAATTTCGCGACGAGTGATCATCCGCTTCCAATGCGAGCTGCAAGCGCATCCGCTTCCGGAGCAATTCGACCGCAATGAATGAACAGCCAGACAGGCTGTCCGGCCATGATTTAGGTCAATGCCGGATGCCCGGCACGCTGAGCTTGAGCCCGTCGTTCAGCGACGCCAGGTAGATCTCCAGGTCACCATATTCCTTGGCGTCGGGCGGCAGTTCGTCGGCGCGGATATTGACCTGGCACCATTGAAACCGTTGCCGGATGTCCCACACCGTTTGCAGGCTGGTGCGCCAGGTCGGAAAGTGATCGTACTGGCCTTTCGGCGCGCCGAGCCACTGGCCGCGAATCCAGTGATTGGCCACCTTGCCGTGGCAGTCGGTGCAGGCAAAATTCAATTCGCCGATCTTGCGCTCGGCCAGTTTCTTGCCTCGCGCAATCGCCGCTTTCGCCTTGGCGCTGGTCGTGTCGACATTGATCGGCGCTCCGTTGGCAAGATTGTGCAGATATATCGACATCGCGCGGTTCTCGTCGGTCTCCATCAGCCAGTTGGCGCCCGTGGTGGCCTTGGCGTGGCGGGTGACGAACTCCTCAACGCCGAGCACCTTGTTGAGCCGCGGCTCCCATTTGGGCATTGACGCCGCCCAGGTCTTGAACTGCGTCTTCGGATCGCTGTGGCAGGTGCTGCAGGAGGAGCCGGCAGACTGCTTCTGCTTCCAGAGCTCCTGCGCCTTGTCTACCGCCCACATCCCGGGGTTTTCGATCGGGTCGAGATTATCGCGCTTCTCAACCGGGGCGGCGCGCTTTTCCGGATTGTCGACTTCGACTTTGAAAACGGCCGGCTTCTTCAGCGTCTTGAGGAACGCGACCATGTCGCCGATTTCCTGGTCGTTGAAGACTCCGTGGCTACCCCAAGGCGGCATCACCGTCTCAGGATTATAGACGCGCGCGTCGTAGATGTAATTGAACAGGTACTCGTCATCGCGACCGGCATTGCCGAGTTCGGACAAATCCGGACCTACATTACCGGGCTGGTCCGCGTTGCCGGCTTGGCCCATGACGTGACATGCGAGACACGAACCGCCGCGATTGCGATCAGCGACAAGTTTTGCGCCATTTGCGGCATCGCCGGAGATAGGTCCTGCGAGTTTACGCGGCGCCTTCGGTGCCGACGGAGAGGAAACCTTCGCAAGGGTACTCCACTTTGACTCATCGCGTGCCGGCCAGCCGGCGTAGCGCTTCCAAGGCCGGATTGAAGCATCGCCCTTCACTTCGAGCGGCGCCTCTTTCTTGGCCTGAGCGTTCGCGCCCGTCTGATCGATAACGACGAATGCGCCACTGACGAATAGCGCCAGAGCTGTGCCAGTCGCCAGAATCCCTCCACGAGTCATCGGCTCCTCCCAACTAGTTTATTGTCATTGGCCGCTCCATACGTGCCGCACGGAACGGGTGTCAGCTAACCGTAATTGTCTCTTCCGCCGTGGTGACGGTACCGTCATCATCGGTCCACGTGAACTTGAACGTCCCGCTTTCTTCCACTTTCGCATGGAACTGCATGTAGGGATTGGCGGCGATAGCCGGTTCCAGATTCGCCGTGAACACCGGCTTCCCGTTGAACTCACACGCGAATTTGTTGATGATTTTTCTTGGAATCGTCTTGCCGTCTTTATCTTTTCGCTGGCCCGACTCCATGATGTGCGGCAACAGCGTCTTGATTTCGATGACTTCGCCTTTCTTGGCTTCCTTGGGAAGCTTGAGCCGTGGCTTTTCCGCCATTGTGTTCTCCTGAATCGTACTTGTTGCCGGATCAGCCGCCGCAGCCGCCGATGGTGACTTTCACCAGCTTCTGGTTCGTATAGAACTCGCCTTTGCTGGTCTTGGCAGTCACGATGATATTTTGGGTCGTCGCGAGACGGATGCGCGTGGACGCCTCCGCTTTGCCGGCGAGCGGCGAGAACTGAAACGTTGCGACACCCGGATTTGGATTGCCGTCAGCAACTACGAGAATTTCACTCACGTAATTGTCGGCAGCCATCGGCGCATCAACTGAAACCGACAACGGCACGGTATTCCCGTTTTCTGCAATCTCGGGCAGCTCGATTGAAATCTTGGCTTTTTCGGCTGTCTTGCCGCCGGTGAATTTTGTTATCTGCTCAGCAGCTTCCTTGGCCGCGGCAGAAGCACCGTCACTCCAGCCAAACACCGTGATCGCCATGCCGGTGGCGCCGAGCGCCAATGCATCGCGACGGGATAGAGGTCGCATCAAGTTAATCCTCCCGGATGATCTGTCAGGGGCATTAGCAGGCCCCACCCGCCCGGACCATAGCGATGGGGCACGACCAGTTCAAATCATATTCATAAAAAAATATACGTCTTTCACCGGGTCAGCTCGGCGATGACTTGAGATAATCGAGGAAGCTTTTGGTCTCGTAGGCCTTTTCACGCACATATCGGAACAACGCGAGAAAATCATCTGGCCGCATATAACCGGGTGCCCGCGCCACCTCGCGCTTGGCGGGAGGCAGACTCTTGAGCGGCGTGGCGCCCTCCCCGAAGAATTGAAACGTTGGCGTGAACCGCACGCCATATTTCGCCGCCAATTCTTTTTCCGATACTTCCGCGCCATCGAAATCCGTGACTTTGCGCGATCCGATGATGTTGAGTTGCAGCACCTCAAAATTGGCCTTTACATAATCGGCAATGCGTGGCTGCGCGAAGTTCACCAAATGCGTTTCCTTGCAATAAGGGCAGCCCTTGAGCTCCCACATGACCACAAAGCGTTTGCCCTCCTTGCGGGCGCCTTCGAGATCGTCGGCAAGGTCGAGAAAGCTTTCGAGAAACCAGGGCTCCTTGTAGAGCCCGTCATCCGTCAAAATCGGCCCTTCGGCGCGTGCGCGCTGCGACGAAGCCGCTGCAAAAGATGCGGCACCAACCAGCATAATTCGGCGTGTAATCATGTGCGCAATCCGTAAACCACACGGTCAACCTTGTCTCGCTGGCAGCCGGGATGACACTTATAATTCAATTTATACAGGCTTTCGCGCCAAAATCCGGTGAAAAACGTGCTGCTCTGGCTTGCCCGCATTGCATGTCTCGCCTTGGCCCTCGCCGGTGGTGCAATTGCCGCCGCGGCCGATGATCTTGCGGATTTCAACGCCGCCATCGAACTGGCGAGCGCCCACAACCGCGTCGCCATCGGTTATTTGCGCACCGGCAACGAGGATCTCGCCTCGCTCGAAATCGACAGATTGCGCGACGCCTGGATCAGGCTAACAGAACGTTTTTCCGGCAATCGGCCCGACGTTTTTGTCAACAATCCAACCTACGGAAAATTGTTTACCGCCGTCAGTGCGCGTCTGGTCGGTGCCGACCTTATGCTCAAGACGGGCCGTCTCGACGCAGCGAGGAACTCGCTCGATGCCATTCGCGGTGACCTATATGAGCTACGCAAGGCAAGCGGAGTCGTGGTGCTTGCCGATTGCGTGCGTGACGCCAACACCGCCATGGACGCGCTGATGGTCTATAATGATAGCACGCTCGACTGGAGCAAGTCGGATACCCGCGCCGCCATCGCCAATACAGCGTCACTGTACGGATCCATCCTTGACCGCTGCGACGGCATTGCGAGCGAGGCAATTCATAAATCGCCGGAATTCCGCCGCCTTGTCGACGGCGCCAAAGCAAGCCTTTCGTTAATACCCAAGGCCATTGCAACACAGGACACCGACCTCCTGCACCGCGTCCTGATCGAGCTGCGCTCTTTCGATAATTTGTTGGCGTTTCGCTTCGGTTGACCAAATACCGCCGTCATCCGCCTCCCGACCTCACGCATCGACATATTCGGTAATTTTGATATATTTTCCGCGCGATTCAACGCGCACTTTTCACGCTCCGCACGCGAGAGAATGAAATTCGTGAATTATTCCCGGAAACGATGTTTTTCTTCTCGTCTTGCCCCGCTTGCCACGATTTTTTTTGTTGCGGCGCTTGTGAAGGCCCAGGCGGCCGAACTTGTCATGTTTGAGCAAGTTGGCTGCACGTGGTGCGAAACTTTTGACCGCGAAATTGCGCCGATCTACCCAAAAACCACGGAAGGCCAGCGCGCGCCGTTGCGGCGCGTGAATATTGATCGCGCTCTGCCATCGGATCTGGCCTTTATTGACGTTGAACGGCTCGCGCCGCTTTTTGTGCTCGTCGAAAATGGTCACGAAATAGGCCGCATTCGCGGTTATCCCGGCGAAGATAACTTCTGGGGATTGCTGGGCATCTTGATCAAAAAGCTGGACACGGCTGGAACGAGTGGGGAACGGAGCTCGCCCACGGAAAAGTCGTTGCACGTTGCGAGTTGATCGTCTGTATTCATCCGACTGCGAAACGAAATTGTTGGTGTACGAATGGAATTGCATCACCTTGAAGGTCGCGCGCGCTCGAATGAACTCGACCGCATGGTCGACAATGCAAAACGCGCAAGCGATTTCCTCAAAGCGCTGGCACATGAAAGCCGGCTGATGATTCTCTGCATTCTCGCGGAAGGCGAAAAATCTGTCAGCGAGTTGGAAGATCTTCTCAGCTTGCGTCAACCGACTGTATCTCAGCAACTCGCCCGTCTGCGCTCGGACGGACTGGTCACCACGCGGCGCGACGGCAAAGCAATTTTCTACCGACTCGCAAGTGACGAGGCCCGCGTCGTCATCGGTGCAATCTACGACGTCTTTTGCCGCAAGCTTCGTAGACGATAAAACGATGCTGCAGACCTCGCCTATGGGGACGGCAATATTTCTGTGGTTTTGCCGGTGAGCCAGTATGCAAGCAACCCAATCCACTCGTACGCCGCAGCATCCAGGCGCGCCAATCCATCGGCGAGTGTCCGGCCCCATATAGGATCAAGCGTGCGCCTGGTATGCCAGTCAACGGGATAAGCCTCGACAGCAAAACCTGCCTGGCGGAAACAGCCGATCGCGCGCGGCATATGTTCCGCCGACGTGACTAATAGCCAACGCTCGCCCGGCCGGGGATTTATAAGGCTTTTAACGTAAGCAGCGTTCTCGGCGGTGTTGCGGGCGCGCGACTCCAGCGTCACGCGCGATTGCGGAATTCCGAGACTGTCCAGCAGTGGGGGCACAAAATCCGCTTCCGACCCGCCATTGCCAAAAAGGCTGGCATCTCCGCCAGAATAGATGATCCGTGCATTGGGATATGCGCGCGCAAGTTTGGCCATTGCAATGATGCGATTGCCGCCGCCGACGATGACAGGCTCGCCATAATCGCGTGAATATTCGGGCGCAATCGCGCCGCCCAGAACAATGATGCCGTCCGGCGCGCCGCGGCTCGCGTCCCACGGCGGAAAACGGCTTTCGAGAACGTGAATGAGCAGGCTTCCCACCGGGAAGAAGCCGGCTGCCGCCAGCAAAATTAGACTCGCAGCCGCCATGGACGCGCCAGCGCGCTTCCGGCGGGTCGCCATCAGCGCTATTCCAGCAAGGCCAAGGACGATGAGAAGATTGGATGGAAACAGCAGAAAAGCGACAGTTTTCGAAAGGATGAAGAACATCAGCGCGTCTTCTTCCAATCCTCATACCGTTTTTTGTTTTCTTCATTGGGTGGATAGAGGCCGGGCAACTTGGCACCCTTCTCGACCTCCTGCACCAGCCAGCTCTCCAGCAGCTCATGTTCCGCGCCCTCGTGGGCGACGAACCCAACCAGATCTTTTGGGATTATGACGGCGCCATCATCGTCAGCGACAATGACATCCTCCGGAAAAATCGCGCACCCGCCGCAACCGATTGGCTCGTTCCAACCAACGAATGTCAGTTGATTGACGGACGCCGGTGCCGCGACGCCCGCGCACCACACAGGGAGGCCCGTCGCCAGCACGCCATGTTTGTCTCGCATCACGCCGTCGGTAATGAGCGCGGTGACACCACGTTTGACCATGCGCATGCACAGGATGTCGCCGAATATGCCGGCGCCAGTCACGCCCATTGCGTCGGCAACGACAATGCAATTCTCCGGCATCGCCTCGATCGCCCCGCGCGTTGAAATCGGCTTCGACCAGCTCTCTGGCGTTGCGAGATCCTCGCGTACCGGAACGAAGCGAAGGGTGAAGGCCGGACCCACAACGCGTTTTCCGGAAAATCCAAATGGCATCGCGCCCGCCATCCATGATCGGCGGATTCCCTTTTTCAGCAACATCGTCGTGATGGTGCCAGTTGTAACGTTGCGCAGGATATCGAGAGTAGTTGCCATGGTCGGCCTCACGCAGTCTTCAGGCCAAGCCGCTCGTCGCGGCGGCGGATAAACGCAACAAACGGCGCCGCGAGCAGTACCATCCAGAGCTTGCCCACGATTTGACCGACTAAAAATTCCATCGAGCCGAATGCAAGCCAGAGAAACACAATCGAATCGACCACAAGCCCAACAATGCTGGACGCGACCACCGCAGCCACAAGCCGCCGCCGCGCGAGCGGAGTATAGACTGCAAAGTCAGCAAATTCGGAAAGCAGAAATGCGGCAGTTGAGGCTAGCACGAGTGACGCTGGCGCCAGGCCCGCCGAGATCATCGCACCAACGACAATCGCGCTGAGCCCGAATCCAACGCCGAGCCGTCGCTGCACCAGATCGCGCAGCACCAGCGCTGCCCCGACCATCAGTACTCCTGATGGCGCCATGATACCCGGGGCGACCGGCACGAGGCACGGGCCATTGGGCACGCACACGGTGCCGGCATGCCCGATCATCCAGTTCGCGGCAGGAATTGTCAGGCAAAACAGCACAAGAAAGACAGCGCCTTCGATGATTCTGCGCTTTTCGTTTTCGATCATGACCTCGTTCGACCCTTGAATTTGGCAAAGCCTTGCGCCCGCAACTGGCAGGCCGGGCACTCACCGCAGCCAAAGCCCCACGCGTGGCGCTTGCTGCGATCGCCCAGGTAACAGCTATGGCTGTCCTCGATTACTAATTCAAGAAATGCTTTGCCGCCAATTTGTTCTGCCATGGCAAAAGTATCGGCTTTGTCGATCCACATCAGCGGCGTATGAATGGTGATGCGTTTGTCGAGCCCCAGGGTAAGCGCAAGCTGGACAGCTTTGATTGTGTCGTCACGGCAATCGGGATAACCGGAGTAATCCGTCTCGCACATTCCCGCGACCAGATGGCGGGCGCCGCGCCGGTAGGCCAAAGCGCCCGCAAAGCAGAAGAAGATCAGGTTGCGGCCGGGCACGAAAGTCGTGGGCAAACCGCTATCAGCCAACTCTATGGTGGTGTGGCGCGTCAGCGCTGTTTCGGAAATCGCCGCCAGCGCATCGAGCTTGACGACGTGGTCATCGCCAAGGCCTTTCTTCCAATCGGCCCGCAAGGCCGCCATGCGCTCCCGAAGCCGCGCGCGGACGCTCAGCTCGACCTCGTGCCGCTGGCCATAGTCGAAGCCGACTGTTTCGACGCGTGAAAATTGCTGCAATGCCCAGGCCAGACAGACAGTCGAATCCTGCCCGCCGGAAAATAAAACCAGGGCCGTATCGGGGCTCATCTCTCTCCCCTACAACATTTCTCGCCCGCCATGCTAATCAATGACCCGGAAGGTGAAAGGAACGGCGGAGACATGATCGGACACGACAATGCGCATGGCATGATCGGCGTTGACAAAATGGGCGCGAAGATCCTGTTCATCGATCCGGTCAGTTACGCTACGCAGAAAGTGCTCGAAGGATTTCAGCGGACGGTGCACGAACTGCTGATCGTACCGGAGACCCGCCTTGCCTACGTCCCGATCTATGGCGACGGCATCCACGGGCGCAACCCAAATCCGGGTCATACACTCTGCATTATCGATCTTGCCGGGCGCGAACATATCGGCGACATCGACCTGCGCCCGTACATAGCGCCGCACACCCTAAAACTGGGACCGGACGGGCTTATTTATGTCACCTGCGAAAACAGCGCCGTCGTGGCAGTGGTCGACCCCAAAGCCCGCAAGGTGGTCGAAGCCATCGAATCCGGTTCGACCAATGCACACAGGCTCATCATCTCGCCCGATGCAAAAAGGATATATACGGAAAATGAAGAGGATGGCGAGGTCTCACTGATCGACCTTCCAAAACGCAAACTGCTCAGCAAGATCAAGACACCCCATCCGCTGGCCGGCATCACTGTTTCGGGCGATGGCAAAACAGTTGTCGTCGTCTCCGATCAGGAGCCGGTGCTGTTCCTGCTCGACTCCGCAACCGAACGCGTGCGCGAAACAATCCCGCTCAAAGACGTTCCGAAGCCGGCGCAGATTGCCCGCTACAGCCCCGACTGGAGCCTGCTCGCTGTCACCAGTTTAAACAGTGACACCGTCAGCCTGATCACCCCAACATTCAGCGAACAGACGGCGGTCAAAGTTGGCAGCCAGCCCATGGACATGACTTATCGCGGCGATGAACTGTTTGTTGCCTGCCAGGGTGACGGTTCGGTGCACGTGATCGATATTCCTGCGCGGCACTGGAAACAAAGCTTCAAGGCCGGCACCGGCTGCGAGTCTCTGGGGTTCTTCTAGACCTCAATCCCAGCTCGGTGACCAGGTCCAGTCAACAATGCGGCCACCGCGGCGAGCGAGCCCGGCAATCTCCCGCATTTCGGAATCGCTTAGCGCAAAATCGAACAGTGCGATGTTCTCCTCGAGCCGTTCGACCTTGCTCGTGCGCGGGATCACCACGATCCCCTGCTGGACCAGCCAGCGAAGGCAAACCTGGGCAGCGGTCTTGCCATGAGTTTGACCAACCTTTTCCAGGAGCTTGTCGCCCTTGGCGCCGCCCCGCGCGATCGGACTATAGGCCACCACGGCCATTCCTGATTTCCGGCAAGCCGCAATCACCTTGTCCTGGTTCAGGAACGGGTGACATTCAACCTGGTTGCAGACCAGTGGCTCGCTCGAAATCCTGTTGGCCTCTCGAAGCAGCGCCACGGTGAAATTCGAAACGCCTATCTGCCGCGTGTACCCCTCGCGCTTCATCTGGGCCATTGCCCCGAGCGTTTCGGCGAGTGGCACGCGTGGATTTGGCCAATGAATCAGCAACAGATCGATGACGTCCAGTCGCAGCTTTGCCAGGCTTTCTTTCACCGACCGTTCAAGGTCGTGCGGCGCCAGCAACGTCGGCTGAACCTTGGTGGTGACCATCACCTCGGCCCGCAGACCCGAGGCACGAATGCCTTCACCCACCTCGCGTTCGTTGTCGTACATCTGCGCCGTGTCGATGTGGCGGTAGCCTAAGCGGATCGCCTGCTCCGTCAGCCGCGCGCAGTCGCGGCCGCGCAATGCCCAGGTGCCGAGACCCACAATAGGGATTTTGAATCCTTTAGCCTCGACGGTATGCATTTCAGGCTTTCATTTTCTGTCGGCAACGTCGTCAGCGAAGCCACGCAGGTACAGCGCCTGCATGCCGGTCGCGCGGCTTGTGCACGCCGCGATCATGGGGTTGGCCATTGTTCCCTGGAAATAATCGTAGAGAAAGTCGCAAGTCTTGTCGCGCGATGCGATCCAGGCGCGCTGCATGTCGCGCAACTTGACGACCTGTTCTTCCTCGAGACGTTCGCGCAAGAGCTTGTAGGCCTTGTTGAGGATGTCGTCCCACACCGCCTGCTCGCGGGAATAACAGGCGATCACCTCCGATGGCGGCATCGAAAGCTCGTCTTTCGTGCAAGGATCAGAAACCAATCCGATGCATTTCTCCCAAGCCCAGTGATGCCCGGTCTTGCTCTTTATGCACTTTTCAATTGCCGCGGAATCCTTGGGGTTGGGCTTATCCTGCGCCAGCGTTGGCATTGCATTCAACAAGATGAGCGCGGCGGCAATGAAACGCGTCACGGCATATCCCATTTTGGAGCATGCGGCGGATTGACCACGCGCATATTGGTTGCATTGAGCTTTTTCAGCTCGGCCATCTCTGCGTCCGACAGTTTGAAATCGAACACCTCAAGATTTTGCTTCAGATGCTCCGGCGTGGCCGTGCGAGGAATGGAGCAAACGCCCATTTGCACCAGATAGCGAAGCGATACTTGCGCGGCACTCTTGCCGTGAGCCTTCCCGATACGTTCAAGCGCGTCGGCGCCGGGTACCTTGCCGCGCGCAATCGGACAGTAAGCTACCACAGCCATGCCATGCTTCTTGCAGGCGGCCAGCACCTTGTCCTGGTTGATGAAGGGATGCATTTCGATCTGGTTGCAGACCAGTGGCTCCGTCGTGGCTGCCCAGGCCTCGTCCAGCATGGTTGTCGTGAAATTGGCGACGCCGATATGTTTGGTCTTGCCTTCTTTCTTCGCCTTGCAGAGTGCGCCGACCGACAGTTTGAACGGGACGTCTGGATTATTCCAATGAATCAGCAGCAGATCGACATAGGGCAATTGCAGGTTTGCCAGGCTTTGATCCAGCACCTTGGCAAAGGCATCGGGCATCAGGTCGCCTTGCCGGACCTTGGTGCAAATGAACACATCCGCGCGCTTGACGCCCGATTGGCGCAGTCCCTCGCCATTTTCCTTTTCGTTGCCATAGAAGGCCGCAGTGTCGAGGTGACGGTAGCCGATCTGCAAGGCGGTCTTGACCGCCTGCACGCAGACATCCTCCTTCAGGGTCATGGTCCCAAGACCGATGGTAGGAATGCGGGCACCATGGGCTTCAACCACTTGCATCACGATCTCCTCGAATATGCGTTTGGAAAGGGTCGGCGGCGGGCGGCGCAGAATGCCCCGTCATAACCGCCCTGCCAACCCGGGTTCCACAGCCGGTTTTGGCCCCCAAAACCAGTGCGGCGAAAAAATCAGGAAAAATTTGCGCTGGCGCAAAATGGGACATTGCTTTGGCAGGCAAGGTGTTCCCATCGGTTCTTACATTGGAATAATTCAAGGGAAGAAAAAAGCAGTTGCATCAATGAGCTTTAATGCTTTTGTGAGGACCAATAATTACCATAGGGCCCGGATGCGCAGTCTTCTTGTCGTTTTGAGTACCATTGCCGTGGTGAGCGCTGCCGCGGTCGCCGCCCGTGCCGGCGACTATGTGGTCACCATTAAAGACCACCGGTTCACGCCCGCTGAAATCAAGGTCCCCGCCAATCAACGTGTGATAATCACGGTCGTCAATGAGGACGCAACGGCTGAAGAGTTCGACAGCGGTGCTTTGAAGGTGGAGAAGGTGGTCGCCGGCAAATCGAAGGGAACGGTACGCATCGGCCCGCTCAAGCCCGGCCGGTATCCCTTTATCGGCGAATACAACGAAGCCACCGCAAAGGGTGCCGTGATCGCGGAATAAATCATGCTTGGCGCACTGATCATCGTATTTCGTGAAGTCATCGAGGCCGGTCTCATCGTCGGCATCGTGATGGCGGCGACTCGCGGCGTCGTGGGCCGCGGCCGGTGGATCACGATCGGTATCAGCGGTGGCGTGCTGGGCGCAGCCATTGTCGCGATGTTTGCGGGCGTCATCTCGGATGCGTTTCAGGGGGCCGGTCAGGAACTCTTCAACGCCAGCATCCTCGGCGTCGCGGTAATCATGTTGATGTGGCACAACGCCTGGATGGCGCGTCATGGACGCGAAATCGCCGAAGAAATGCGCCGGATCGGAAATGCCGTGAGCGAGGGTGCAAAGCCGCTCACTGCGCTGGCCATCGTCGTTGGGTTGGCCGTCTTGCGCGAAGGATCTGAAGTGGTGCTGTTCCTCTACGGCATCATGGCGTCCGGCACGTCGGGTTCGGCGTTGCTGGTGGGGGGTCTGCTCGGAATAGCAGGCGGCGCGGCGTTCACCGCATTGACGTACCTCGGCCTGCTCGCAATCCCGAACCGGCATATCTTTTCGGTGACAAGCTGGCTGATCGCCTTGCTCGCCGCTGGCATGGCGGCACAGGCCGTGCAATTTCTCAACAATGCAGGGGTGTTGGTCGCCCTCGACCATACCCTCTGGGACACGTCATGGCTGCTGTCCGAAAAGAGTATCCTGGGCCGGCTGCTTCACACGCTGATCGGATATATCGACCAGCCGACTGAAATGCAGCTGCTGGTCTACATCGCAACGCTGTTCGCGATGTTCCTGCTGATGCGCATCGCGCGTTATTCGCCGCGTTCGCGCGTGCCCGCCGCCGCAGAATAACACCGGACACCGCCGGCCAGTAAAAGGCGCGTCAGCGCCGTCCCCTGCCAAGCGTTGCGAAGGCAACATCGGGCGCCTGATCGATCAACTTGAGCAAAGCCCGCGCGGGCCCGCGCGGATGACGCTTGCCCTGCTCCCAATTGCGCACGGTCTCGATCGGCACCTCGATTTTTTCGGCGAAGGCTGCCTGCGTTAGTCCGCAGCGCGCCCTGACCTGGCGAACGAATTCTGCCGGATCGGTGTGGTCAATGGTCTTCTCAACGCCATCGGGGAGGATTTCAACAATCCGCCCGTCGGCCTTCAACCGCACCCGCATCATGGCCGCGATCCCCGTTGCTGGTGACGTCGGCCAATGCACTACATGATTCGTCCGGTTCAAAAGTTAACGCGCGCCATTTTTGAATTATCACGCGCTATCGCGTCTTCTCGAAGATCTCGCGTCCGATCAGCATGCGGCGAATTTCGGATGTCCCCGCACCGATTTCGTAGAGTTTGGCGTCGCGCAGCAGGCGGCCTGTCGGGAAGTCGTTGATATAGCCATTGCCGCCGAGACACTGGATTGCTTCCAGCGCCATCCAGGTCGCGCGTTCCGCCGCGTAGAGAATTGCGCCGGCGGCATCCTCGCGCGTGGTCCGCCCCTCGTCGCATGCCCGGGCAACCGTATACACGTAAGCCTTGGCTGCATTCATGGTCACGTACATGTCGGCGAGCTTGGCCTGGACGAGCTGGAAACGGCCGATTGCCTGGCCGAACTGCTGGCGTTCGTGCACGTACGGGATCACCACATCCATGCAGGCCTGCATGATGCCAAGCGGCCCCGCCGCCAGCACGACGCGTTCATAATCAAGCCCAGACATCAGCACATTGACGCCGTTGCCGACCGCGCCCAGAACGTTTTCCTCCGGCACTTCGCAGTCGGTGAACACCAATTCGCTGGTGTCCGAGCCGCGCATGCCGAGCTTGTCGAGCTTCTGTGCCGGCGCAAATCCCTTGAAATCTTTCTCGACGATAAAAGCAGTTATGCCGCGCGCGCCGGCGGTGCGATCGGTCTTGGCGTAAATCACCATCGTATCGGCGACGGGGCCATTGGTGATCCACATCTTTGATCCGTTGAGGACGTAACGATCACCTTTCTTCTCGGCCCGGGTGCGCATCGAAACCACGTCGGATCCGGCCCCCGGCTCCGACATTGCGAGCGCCCCGACGTGCTGGCCCGAAATTAGCTTCGGCAGATATTTCCGCTTTTGCTCTTCGCTGCCGTTGCGCCGCAGCTGGTTGACACAGAGATTGGAGTGCGCGCCATAGGACAGCCCAACGGCGGCGCTGGCCCGCGAAATCTCTTCCATCGCTACGCAATGCTCGAGATAGCCGAGGCCGGAGCCGCCGTATTTTTCCTCCACGGTAATGCCGTGCAGGCCAAGCGCGCCCATCTCGGGCCACAAATCGCGCGGGAATTTATTGTCGCGGTCGATTGCCTCGGCACGCGGGGCGATCCGGTCCTGGGCGAAGCCGCTCACTGATTTACGCAGCATGTCGACGTCAGGCCCAAGGCCGAAATCGAAGCCCGACCACGCATTCGGAATCATTCGTCGCCCTCCGCTCGCCCATCTCAAATGGGCGTCATTTGGCGTCCGACTCTATCGTTTGAAGGTCACGCTGTCAGCGCCTCGGCCGGCACCGGCAATGCCTTCCCGTGCTTGGCCGCTTGCGTCAGGAGTTTGTCGATTGTCTTGGCAGGTGCGGGCTTTGCGAACAGGAAGCCCTGCATCTCGTCGCAACCGGCCAGCCGGAGCAACACGCGTTGATGTTCGGTCTCCACCCCCTCGACCAGCACCGACAGACCGAGAGCCCGGCCAAGCGCCACGATGGCCTGAATGATGACCCCGCCATTCGACGAGCGGCCGAGCGCGGCCACAAAGCTTTTATCGATTTTCAGCTTGTCGAGCGGAAAACGCTGCAGATAGCCAAGGTTGGAATAACCCGAGCCAAAATCGTCAAGCGCGACGCGCACGCCGAGCGCGTGGAGATCTTTGATGCGCTTGACCATTTCATCGGGGTTATCGATGAGGACGCCTTCGGTAATTTCGAGAACCAGCCTGGATGGCGTGACAGCGCTTTCAGTCAGCACAGTCCGGACCATATCGACGATTGTTTCGTCACGAACCTGCAATGGCGACAGGTTCACCGCGACATACAGATCCTCGGGCCACCGCCTGGCTTCGTGGAGCGCGCGACGCAGCACAAACGCGCCGATTGTGTCCATCAAGCCCATCTGTTCGGCGACAGGAATAAAGGTCGCCGGCGGGATGATGCCTCGGCTCGGATGAGTCCACCGCAACAGCGCCTCAACACCCACCATTCGTCCGCCGTGCGAGGAGACGATTGGCTGATAGTGCAATTCCAGTTCATGCGCGCTGATTGCGCGCGGCAGCTCACGATGAATGAATTTAAGGTCAGTCGAGACGGTATCGATTGAATGATCAAAGGCTATCATGGCGCCGGGACCTCTTTTGGCCGCCGCACGCAGGGCGAGCTCGGCACGCCGCGTGAGTTCGCCGCGCGTGGTGGCATCACTCGGCGCTTGGGCAAACCCGGCATGCGCGCTGACGCGAACGACATTGTCGATCCAGTGCGGACGCGCAATGGTTTCGAGCGCGCCGCGGAGGACGGTTTCGACATCAATGCCCTGCCTGGTTGTCAGGATGACTGCAAATTTGTCGCTTGCGATGCGCCCGCACGTTGCGTGCGGAGGCAACGCTTCCCTTAGCCTGCAGGAAATTGCGACAATGAGTTCATCGCTTCCCAGCACGCCGTGATGAGCGGTCACGTCTTCCAGCCCATCGATCTCGACCAGTGCAAAGGTCGTCAAATCGTCGTCAGCCCGCTCTGCAAGAGCGAGATCCAGTAATTCGAAGATCTTGGCATGGTTGGGCAGGCCTGTGAGCTTGTCTTCGTCCGCTGCGCGTGCAGCCTGTATTTCCCTCACCGCGAGTTCGTGGCGCGCACGCCGGAGCTGCCACAGTGTCAACCCGGCAAATCCCGCCAGAACGACGGCTACAATGTAAACGACTGGCGCCAGACGCTTCAGAGCTTGTGTCGCAGGCTCACCTTTGTCCCAGCTAAGGAACCCGACAATCCGGCCGCTCGTGTCCATCACAGGCTGAATTTCGCGGCCGTCAGAATCCGGGTTGTGCTCGAATTTGAGATTGTTGACGCCGGCAATCTGTCCGGCGAGCCGCATCAGGCGCGGATCAATCTCGCCCTTGCGTCCGAGCGGCGACGGGAATTCGGCGATTGTATTGCGCAGAGCGGTGTGCTGCTGCGACGAAAGTTGTTCGTCGCTGCGCTGCCCTGCGCGATAGCCGATGGCCAGTCCGGAAAGCGTCACAGCCACGACGAGGATCGCGAGCAAAACGGTCAGGCGCGATGCGGCTCGCATAGGGCGCGAGGATCCGGCCTGTGCGGAGATCGAATTACTCACTGGCGAAGCACGCGATCGCCCAACCCAGGCCCGCAGCCAGCGGGCGGGACGAATGCCCGCTGCTCCCGTATTGACCTCGTGCACTGGGCACTCCCAGCCTACGTGCGGCGTCGGTCTATAGGGTTACGGATTGGGTTTTAAACGTTGGTCAGCAAATAGGGTGAACAACTGGTAACCGGGCTGGAATGATGCGATCAATTTACGCTCCGGAACGACCTATGACCCGTAATCTTGCTATCACCCTCATAATTTTTGCCCTTGTCCCCGCGGCCGCCGCGGCCGAATCCTGCCCGGGCAAACCACAGGCACTTGGCACGGCGCGGGTACTCCAAGTAGACGCCAAAGCGGAGCCGCGGATCGGCCGAAAACAATTCCCATCAACCCTGCCGCTGCATAACAAGGAGTTGGTGCTCACGTTCGACGACGGTCCATGGCCGGGGACCACCGCGCGGGTATTGGACGCTCTCAAGAGCGAATGCGTCCGCGCAACCTTCTTCCTGTTAGGCAGGAACACGGCAGCGCATCCAGAACTCGCGCGGCGCGCCCTCGCGGAAGGCCACAGCATTGGGCACCACAGCTATTCACATCCGCTCCTCAGTCGTATGTCGCTCGCGCGCGCCGAAAGCGACATCGATCGCGGCATTGCAGAGGATGAATTTGCGCTTTACGGCGCTCGCCGGACGCAGCCGACAACGCCATTCTTCCGTTTTCCGGGTTTCGCCTCGAACACCACCCTGCTCGATCGCATGAACGCGCGTGGGCTCGTGGTGTTCGGCGCCGATGTCTGGGCCAGCGACTGGGTATCCATGACGCCCGACCGTGAACTACGCTTGATCCTGTCGCGGATCGAACAGGTGGGCCGCGGGATCGTGCTCTTTCACGATACCAAAGCCCAAACTGCCCAAATGCTTCCCGGCTTCCTGCATGAGCTCAAAAAGCGGGGCTATCGAATTGTTCACGTCATCCCGTCCGGGAGCCCCGAGACGCGCTAAAAGCGTCGCTTTTTTGCCGCAGTACTCTAAAAACAGTTGGAAAATAGCCTTCAGCGCGTTCACAGCGCGTAATCATCCTTTAATGTCGCGCACCATATTGTCGGGGGCCTCCTGCCGGGGGCGGACGGCGCGGGTGGTCCGGGGGGCCTGATGCGTACGGTTGTGTTTATTGTCGTTTGGCTGGCCGTCGGTCTCGTTGCCGCCGTCGCGGAGACTTGCCCTGGCAATCCGGACGCGCTGGGCACGAGCCGCGTTCTCACCATCAGCCCGGGCGAACTGAGCCGGATCGGCAGCATTCAGTATTCTCAATCGCTGCCGTTGGAGGACCATGAAGTCGTCATCACGTTCGACGACGGTCCGATACCGCCCTACACAAATTCCGTTCTCGACACGCTGGCATCGCAATGCGTGAAGGCGACCTATTTCCTGGTCGGCGAAATGGCACAAGCTTATCCGTCGATTGTTCGCCGCATTTACAATGCTGGTCACACCATCGGCACCCACAGTCAGAACCATCCGTTCGCGTTCCAGCGTCTCTCGTTGCAGAATGCGGAGCGTCAGGTCGACAATGGCATCGCATCGGTCGACACTGCGCTTGGCGACCCGAAGGCACTGTCTCCGTTCTTCCGGATTCCGGGTCTGGGGAGAACCGGCGCGATCGAAGATTATCTTGCGTCGAAATCTTTGGTGACGTGGAGCGCAGATGTTGTCGCCGACGACTGGAAACATATTGGCGCGAGCGAAATTGTACGGCGCGCCATGCGCCGCCTTGACGCCAAGGGCCGTGGCATTCTGTTGCTGCACGACATCCACCCCGCGACGGCGCTGGCGCTGCCGGTTCTCCTGAAGGAGCTCAAGGAGCACGGCTACCACATTGTACAAGTCGTCTCCGCCGGCGAGCGGCCGGAGTCGTTGCCGGAACTGGTCGCATCGCCTGCCGCCAAGGAGTCGTGGCCGCGAGTCGTGACCGCAACCACGCATGAATCAGCGGCGAAGACAGCGCTGCGGCATCGCGTCAAGAAAATCATTTCCGGAAAACACCGTCGGCCGTCGGTTGCAGGCCTGCACGAATCCGACACGACCGCCGCGAGCCAGGACTGGCGCCAAAGCCAGTTCTAGTTTCTTCCCCGATAGCGATATTGCGAGTTCTATTTGGAGATCCTGGTTATTTGACCAGGATCAACACTTCTTATCCGGCCGCCAATACGCTAGCCTGCTTCAGAGCCCGGTACGACCGGCTCGTAACCGAAGGTGCGATCATGTCGAAACCCATTGCGACGTTTTTGACGGCGGCTGCGGTCACGATCGGCTTGATGTCTCATCCTGGCCCTGCAGTAGCGGCGCCGGCAACCAACGCTTACACAAACGTGCCCCTCGGCAATCTCGAACTTGTGCGCTGGTATGGCGGTGGCTGGCATGGTGGCTGGCGTGGCGGCTGGGGTGGCGGCTGGGGTTACTACGGCGGCGGGTTTGCTGCGGGCGCAATACTCGGGGGAATGCTGGCTGCCCCTTACTACTATCCGGCGCCTTACTATGGGGACCCCGGTTACTATGGCTATGGGCCGCCGGATGGCGCGGTCGACTACTGCATGCGGCGGTTCAGGTCATATGACCCCAACAGCGGCACCTACCTCGGCAACGACGGCCGCCGTCATCCTTGTCCATGATTGACTCGACCGACGCTGTTCCGCGCGGCAAGAATCGGATGATTGTTTGAAATTCGTCGAGGCCCGGCGCGCGAGGCCCGGCGCGCGAAGCGGCCGGGCTTCTGAACAATTCCACTCCATCGGCAGAAAATTTATGCGTGCGTACCGTGGAGCGGGGCACGTTCACGACCTGCCCCCTCACCCGCGCGGCGATCGGCCGAGATGACGGCGAGTGTGTGCTCCGCAATCATCAGCTCCTCGTCAGTCGGAATCACAAGAATTTTTATCGGACTTTCCGGCCGCGATATGATCGACTTGCTCGCAGCATTCGCTTTTCTATCCAGTTCCGCACCAAGCCACGCGATTTTTTCCACGACCCGTGCGCGAATCTTCGCCGAATTTTCCCCTATCCCCGCGGTGAAAACGAAGGCATCAAGCCCGCCAAGCGCGGCCGCCAGCATGCCGGTGTAAAGCCCGATGCGGTAGACAAAATAATCGATGGCGAGTATCGCGCCCGGCTCATCGCCCGTTTCGAGAACGCGCATGTCGTTGCTGATGCCGGACAGGCCTTTCAACCCGCATTCGTTATAAAAAAACTTTTGCGCCGCCTCGGCACTCATCCCCTTCTGCGAAATCAGATAGAGCACAACGCCCGGATCAATCTGCCCGGGCCGCGTCCCCATCGGTAGTCCGTCGAGAGCCGTAAACCCCATGGTGCTTTCAATGCTTCGGCCCTCCGCCAGAGCGCACATCGAAGCCCCGCTTCCCAAATGGGCAATAATCACCCGGCACTTTGCAATTTCAGGCAGCAACTCCTGCAGGCGCCTGGCTACAAATTCGTACGATAGTCCATGGAAGCCATAGCGGCGCACGCCTTCTTTGTAGAGGTTCTCAGGGATCGCAAAATGATCCGCCACTGCCGAATGCCCGCGATGAAATGCAGTGTCGAAGCACGCGACCTGAGGCAGTTCGGGATGGCTCGCGAGTATCGCCCGGATCGGTGCGAGGTTATTCGGTTGGTGTAACGGGGCGAGCGGAACATAGCGTTCCAGCTTGTCAACAGCCGCACTGTCGATAAGCAATGGCTGACTGTATCCGGGGCCTCCGTGAACCACCCGGTGGCCGACGGCGATGAGATTGAATTTTTGTGACGTGCGTAGCCAGGCTCCGGCCTCTCGAATTGCACTTGGCACATCCGGTACGGCGTCCAGCCCGTAAGTCCGATCGATCAACGGCGTATTGTCGGCCGCTTGCGCGCGCAGGCGCGGCCGTGTCCCGATGCCGTCCATCTGGCCTTTGACGAGTCGCTCAAGACTGGATTTTCCGTCAGTCTTGAATACCTGGAACTTTACACTCGATGAACCGGCGTTGACGACGAGAATTGTATCCATGACCGTCACGCCGCCGGGAGAGCCGCCTTGCGCCGGCGTGCAGCCGCAAAGAGCACGGCAACTGCGCAAGATGCCATTCGCGTGCGGACAGAATCGGCGCGCGATGTCAAAATAATCGGAACGCGCGCACCGAGCACTATCCCCGCGGCGTCTGCCTTCGCTAAGAAAGTCAGATTCTTTGCCAGCATATTGCCTGCTTCAAGATCCGGCACGACCAGAATCTGCGCACGGCCCGCAACTTCGGAACGGATGCCCTTCATTTTTGCGGCTTCCGGATCGATCGCGTTGTCGAAAGCAAGCGGACCGTCAAGCAAGCCACCGACGATTTGGCCCCGCTCCGCCATTTTACATAGGGCCGCCGCGTCAATCGTAGACGGGATCTTCGAGGTTACCGTCTCCACCGCAGACAGGATAGCGACGCGCGGCACGCCAAGGCCAATCTGCGTGTAGAGGTCGATTGCATTTTGAATGATATCGCGTTTTGCATCCAGGTCGGGAAAGATATTGATCGCCGCATCCGTAATGAAAAGCGTTTCGGCGTACGTCGGAACATCCATGATGAAGACATGGCTTATGCGGCGGGCGGTCCGCAATCCCGTCTTGCTTGATGTTACCTCGCGCATCAGTTCGTCCGTATGCAGGCTGCCCTTCATCAGCAGCTCGCCCTTGGACTCCTGAATGAGTTGAACGGCCTTCGCGGCAGCCGCGTCGCTGTGCGGCACGTCAACGATCTGGAATTTACTGATGTCCAGGTGATGCTCGCGCGCCACAGCGGTAATCTTTGCTACCGGGCCGACGAGAATCGGAATGATAATGCCTGCCTCCGCTGCTTCGACGGCGCCGCGCAGCGAAGTCTCGTCGCAAGGATGAACGACGATCGTCGATACCGGTGGTACCTGCTTTGCCTGCGCGATCAGCCGGTCGTATTTCGGGGGATGTGTGCCCGGTCTCATCGCTGTGACTTCACCGCTTTTTGCTGTCGCCATGATGATTCCTCGTAAACTTCACCCGGATTTGTATCAGGACGCCTTTGCCTGAGGTTTCTTGGGAACCTCCCGCAGGTGTCCTCTGCCCGAACCACCATCAAGACCGAACAACTCTGCAATTTCACCCAATCGCTTGCTGTCTTCAGCAGATAGTCCGCCCCGCGCGCCCAGCACTTCGGTGATCAGCCCATAGGCGTTTTCCCGGGCCTCTGCGCCACCCGGGAGCATCGATGGAATTGCAGCGAGCGCGGCTTTTTCGTCGATAAGCAGGATCAAAAACTGCTCGCGTATGAGTGCTTTGAATTCCGATATCGGCAACTCACCATGGGCCTTGCGAATACGGCGCGCCAATTCAAATCCGCGCTCGTCCACTGCGGCTCGACTCATCCCCGCGTAGAGAAGCCCGCGGATGACCGCCGCACGCACGCCGCCAACAGGAATTTGCGATTTGAGCTCGGCGATTTTCTTTTCCAGAAGCTCACGGTGCAACGGGCTCTTCGTTGCCATCCGCAAGCGGCCATTTGCAGCCGGGTCTACGCCAACCGCCGCCTGTAGGGTCGGCGCGCCGTAGACCGCCAGGAACGTCTGTTCCGCGAACTTCTCTGTTGCTTCGCGCCACCCGTCGAGCGCCCTGACGATCTGATTGGAGAAATTCTCCTGCATCGCCGCAAAAGGATTTTCGCCGGTCACGGCCTTTCGATTGCTGCGGGCCTGGTCGGCAAGCAATGCAACCGAACCCATCAGCGGATTGGCATCGGAGAATAATTCATATTGCAGCCGCAATGGATGCAGCTTGCGCATCCAATCCGCCAGCGGAGCGCTGACCATCGCCTGAACGACAGGTTGCGCAAACGTCCGGTAAAGCGCCAGATTGGTCTCCGACACGCGCGCCGCAGTCGCGAAGCATCGCTCGTCGGCAGCATCGTTGCCGCCGAGGGCGCGAATGTCATCGAGCGTCCGCGCCTCGCACCGCATGACCCAATTCCCGCTCACAAGGTCCGGGTTCGCCATGTCTCCGGTTTTGTTCTCGAAGACCGCTTCATAAAGACCTGGCGGCAAGGTATCGATCAGATCGATATTGCTCGAGAATTCGCCGTGCTCTTTCTTTGCAACGCCGCCCGACACGAAAATCCCGAGGTGACCGACGGTTTCATGAATGGTGTAGATAATGGTCTGGCCGTAGGAGCGGATTTCGTTCACGTCCTCGTACAAGTCGAGAATCCAATCCAGCGCCTGTTGTGGCGGAGTGATGTTGTCACCCTTCGAACAGAAGACCACGATCGGCGACCGGATGTTGCGCAAGTCGACCGCAGTTCCATCTGACGTATGAATTCGACCTGCCGCGAGATTGTTTCCGATAAAGAGCTCATCGACAATGAATTGAATTTCTTGAGCGTTTAAATTGACGTGCCCTCCCCACCACTTCTCGAATCCGAGGTAGCGCGACGCTTCCGTGTCGATTTTTGAATAGAGATTATATTGCTTGGTCCAGAGCGTGTTTGCCGGATTCTGGTTCTCAAAATTCTGCACCAGCCAGGCGCCGTCGAACTTGCCGTGACCGAGATCGCCTGCCAGCGCCGTCAGCCAGCTGCCGCCCAGCAGCCCTCCCGAATAACGCATGGGATTTTTGCCGTGGACGCCTGCCCAGTAAGACAACGGTGAGCCGGCAATGATGATCGGACCGAATAACTCGGGGCGAATGGCGGCGAGCATCATGATTGCCCATCCCGCCTGGCAATTTCCGATGACGCATGGTTTATCGGATGCCTCGGGGTGTGCAGCTGTCACTTTCTCGAGAAAGATGGCTTCGGCGCGCGCAATGTCTTCGATGGTCTGTCCGGGAATGGGATCCGGCATGAAGCCGACGAAATAACAAGGATGCCCGGCCTTCATCGCAACGCCGATCTCGCTGTCGGCCTTGAAACCGCCTATTCCCGGACCGTGCCCGGCACGCGGATCCACGACAACAAACGGCCGACGCTTCGGATCGATGGTCACGCCTGCGGGCGGGACAACGCGCACGAGGCCGTAGTTTACCGGGCGATCGAGCTTGCGCCCGTCGGCGACAAGCTCGACTTTGTAGTCGAGGACATGCGGCGCAGTCTGCGCCAAGTGTTCGCGGTATTGATTGCCGCGCTGCCGCATCACATCCCAGAACAGGATTGTGCGCTGGGCGGCGTCGGTCATGTACTCCATCGCCGGAGCGAACAAGCCGAATGGCGACGCAGGAGAATTCGTTGCGGATGATTTTGCCTGCATTGTTGACATTGGGGTGCTCCCTATGACTTCCCGCGAGCCCACAATTTGTCGGTCGACGGCCGCTCGCGCCCAGAACCGGCATCGATCGCTGCTGGTATCCCGTGAGAACGCTTCGACCCTGCCCGCGGACAAATTGTTCTTTTGTATCAATGCCGCTGTTCGCATTTGCGGGCTGGTTATCTACTAACGCACCAATATTCGCGGCCGTTTGATGCAGGTCAATGAATGTAAGATTTCGATGAGCATCTTTGCTGCAGGCACAATCGTTAACCGGAGAGGTGCTGTGTTATGGCAAGCAGGGAAACAAGCGGTTCCGCAGCTGCCAAAGACGGTCTGATGCCCTTCTTCAATTGGGGAGGCGAGCGAACCGAAGCTGCAATAGCATTGCAAAAGGCAGTCCTGGAATCCTATGAGCAGGCCAGCCGCGCGTGGCTGACCCGGGTACAATCTGAAATCGCGCTATGGTCGGATCTGGCCAATAAGCTGGGCGCAACTCATACCGTGCCCGAGGCGCTCGAGACCTATTCAAAATGCGTATCGCAACGCATGCAAATGGCGGCCGATGACGGACGCCGGCTGTTCGATGAGTCCCAGCAGATCACGCAAAAAATTGCAAAGTCGCTGGGCGCTGGGTGGCCCGCTGCAAGTACGTGAACGCGCCACCAGAGTGGTAGTGAGGAAACGCTGAACAGACGAGACAAGGAGGGTCGCCATGGAACAGGCGCTCGATAGTCAAGCTATGTCCATGAATCGACAACCGAGAGAATGGGCGAAGCTCATTCGGAAACTGCGCTGGATCGGCATGGAAGACGAAGCACGGCGCCTCCAAACGGTCGTGAGCAGCCTGCCCGCCGAGGAAAGAGGCACAGTTTCGGCGGGGCCGTTCTTCACCGACTAAATTCAGCCCGGCTCGTTCTGCCATCGAGAGCGTAAAAGGACGTCGCAATGCTTCCTGCCGTTAAGGCCAAGCTGCTCGAAGGCAAAAAGGGTCTCATCGTTGGCATTGCCAACGAGAATTCGATTGCGTGGGGATGCGCCAAGGCATTCCGTGCGCTCGGCGCGGATGTCGCGGTTACCTACGTCAACGAGAAAACAAAAAAATACGTCGAACCGCTCGCCCGCGAACTTGACGCACCGATCGTCATGCCACTCGACGTCAATACGCCGGGTCAGATGGAAACCGTCTTCGAACGGATCACAAAGGAGTGGAACCACCTGGATTTTCTGGTTCATTCCATCGCTTTTTCGCCGAAGGAAGCGCTCCACGGACGCGTAGTGGATGTCTCACGCGAGGGATTTGCCACCACGATGGATGTGTCTTGCTGGACTTTCATCCGAATGGCCCATCTGGCCGAGCCCCTGATGCACAAAGGCGGCACGCTGTTCACGATGTCCTACTACGGCAGCCAGATGGTCGTTAAAAACTACAACATCATGGGTGTCGCCAAGGCCGCGCTGGAAAGCGCCGTCCGCTACCTCGCGGCTGAACTCGGCCCCAAAGGGATTCGCGTCCATGCGATCTCGCCGGGACCGCTCGCAACCCGCGCGGCATCGGGCATCCCTGAATTCGATGAACTGCTCGAAAAGGCGAAGGAAAAAGCTCCCGCACGCAGCCTCGTGAGCATAGAAGACGTCGGTGTTGCGACAGCCTTTCTTGCCCATGACGCCGCGCGGCTGATCACGGGCGAAACCCTCTACGTCGACGGTGGCTACCACATCATCGATTAGAAAACCGGGAAGGTCGACGAACCGTCTCTCGGGCCAACTCAACAACTTCGCGATCGGAACAGGCCACTGCAGGTCGTCCCGCCGCCACCGAATGTAATGGCGCCAAACGTGGCGGGCTGATCATCCCTGCTCGCCAGGCTGCTCCCTAGCCCCCCAGTCCCGGAACCGCTGCCGAGACGCCAATCTGTATTTCCTTGCGGGAGGTAGGATGGCGGGGGTTGGCTGCTTTGTCTTTTTGCACCGCAACTAGCATTGCCAATCAAGCTATCGCAGGTTTGTGAACCCGCCGGGCCTGCGCTCAATGCTATGATCAACAGAAGCGCGAGAGTGTTCGCGCAAGAACGAAATCGCACCGTCATAATTCGACTTATCCCGTTACCAGCCCACCAAGTCGCTATAGTCATGCCTGCCGATAGCTTACTTTTGATCTAGGTCAAAGTTTTCCCTTGGCGTCCGAATTGAATGCCCGAAGTTGCGGAGACTCTGTGCAGCGTCAGGGCCTATTTATGCAACATTTTGCTGCAAGAATTCTCGTTGGTTCGACTATAATGTTTCGTGTGCTCGAGATGGCACCGGTCCTGGCGCAAGACGCTAATGAGAGAACGATCGAACAATATGCCTGCGGGAACATCTTGCGTGAAAGTGGATCCAGTCGTGACGTTGCAATAGCCTTCTTGCACGGCTTTCTTCTCGGAAAGAGCGGTGCCGCGAAATTCGATCTTGAAACCTTGAAGAAACAGACAGATGCCTTCCTGGATCGTTGCCTGGAAAATACCCGCGGCAAGGCCGTTGACGCGATGTTGAAGGTCAAGACTTGAGACAATCGGGGTCGCCATGATTTTTACAGCACTGAGAGCATCACTGTTCTGGCTGCTTGTCCTGATGCCCATGTCCGCATTGGCACAGGGTCAAAGCCCACCCGCAGCTGCCGATCAGCAGTTGCTCAAAGCTGAAGAGCTCGATGCGCTCGTCGCACCCATCGCACTCTATCCCGATGCATTACTGGCCCAGGTCCTTATGGCATCGACCTATCCGCTCGAGGTCGTGCAGGCCGACCGCTGGGCGACGGAAAACAAAGCGCTTAAAGGTGATCAATTGGAGGCCGCTATCGGCAAGCAGTCCTGGGATGACAGTGTCAAATCCCTTGTTGCCACGCCAGATGTCCTTTCAATGATGAGCAACAAATTGGACTGGACACAAAAGCTCGGTGATGCGGTGCTTGCCCAGCAACCCGACGTGATGGATGCAGTTCAGCGTTTGCGGACCAAGGCCGACGCCAACAAAAAACTCGAGTCGACCAAGCAACAGAAGGTCACGAAGAAGCAAGAGCAAGGCAAGCAAGTGATCGTCATTGAGCCGACCGATCCCGACACGATGTATGTGCCTTATTACGATCCCGGCGTCGTGTACGGTGGCTGGCCATACCCGGCGTACCCGCCCTATTATTTTGGATATCCCGGATATATCGCGGGCGGCGTCATAGCGACCGGACTCGCGTTTGGCGCCGGCTACGCTGTCGGCCGCTGGGCATCAGGTGGCTACTGGGGCGGCAACGTGAACTGGGGCAACAACAACATCAACATCAATCGCAATGCCAACATCAACAACATCAATGCTGGCGGCAACTGGCAGCACAACCCGCAACACCGGCAGGGCGTGAAATACAACAACACAAACGTCCAGCAGAAGTTTGGTAATAACAATCGTGGCGGCAGCCAGGACCGAATGGACTTCCGCGGCCGCAGCGGCGATCAAGTGCTCAAGCCGGGCAGCGGGCAAGCCAATCTCGGCGATCGCGGCGGCGCGGGCGCCGGCAATCGTCCGGGTGGTGGCGGCGCTGGCGATCGCCCCGGCGGCGGCGGTGGTGCCGCCAATCGTCCGTCCGGTGGCGGGGGTGGCGCACAACGGCCAAGCACTGGCCAGCGTCCCGCCGGCGGTGGTGGCGGACAACGGCCGAGCGCCGGCCAGCGGCCCGCTGGCGGCGGCGGCAACGCGCTCGGGAATATCCAGTCCGGCGGAGCGGCCAGGGCGCAATCCGCGCGTGGACAGGCCAGCATGGGCGGTCGTGGCGGCGGTGGCGGCGGA
>Ga0187765_10000045_pt1 | contig 42144 bp, 48 predicted proteins | sample 0216_QUI02_MP05__3_FD_133018 | JGI IMG/M metagenome (GOLD analysis project Ga0187765, IMG submission 133018) | Tropical peat soil microbial communities from peatlands in Department of Meta, Colombia - 0216_QUI02_MP05_10_MG | ecosystem: Environmental > Terrestrial > Soil > Wetlands > Peat ...
ACTCATCACTCGGATATCGACCGCCAGCCCCGCAAACATCCACAAGCCAGCCGCTCAATCTGGTGCGTCATGCTCCGCTGCAATAGTCTCTATCCGCCTGGTCCAAAATATCCGTCAGGTCAATTCGAAAACCAAATTTCTTCATCACGTACAATGCACTCCAAAGCGCGAACGGATGTATAATGTGCCAGTAGCGGTGGATTTTCTTTCAACCGTTTCCGATGATCAAAATACCCGTAGAGTAGTTCAAATTTCTTATGTGCTTCTGAGACGTCCAATTCTGCCATCGAATAATCCCCTATAGCCCGTAGGGAGAAATAGCGAAGTGTATTCCGCCTCACTTTGCGCGAATTTCAGACCTATCTATATGACTACGGTTATCTCAACCAGCAAACAAAACGGAGAGGAGAATGGTCAAGATCAAAACATGGACCGACCGTATCTCGCCAGTCGGTACCTTCAGAGGACATGAAATCGCTGAAACAACCGATCGCGACGGTACGAAGCTCTCTGCGCGAGGTCATACCAAGGAGTCCGCAGTTGATAGACTGTTGGACAAGATTGCTGACAAGCGAGCAGAAGAAAAATCGTCGAAATAAGTTGTGGCTCTCTTCAGCAACCGTAGCCCGGATTAGCGAAGCGAAATCCGGGCCAGCTTAACGGCATGCCCCCGCATTCCGCTTCGCTCCATGCTGGCTATAGATTTTCTTCCCCCCTCTCCCCTTGCGGGATCGTCACGGCTCCCGACACCCCGGCGTCTTCCTGATCGCTTCGTCGAGCTGCAGGCGCTGCGTGCGCGACAGCGGCACCTCGTTCGCGCACAGATGCATCGCGGCGCAGGCCGCCTCCGGCGTCGCCGGCCACGACGTCTTGCCGGCGATCGCGCTGTCGCAGCGCCGCCACGCGGTCTTGCCGTCCCACGAAATCCGCGACGGGAACATGTCTTCGTACACGACGTAGTAGGCCAGCAAGGCAACCGGCGTCGACAACACATAGGCGCCGGCGGCAATCACCGCCGCGGCAATCCCGAACAGAACGGCGCGCCTTGCGGTCATCGCTTTAAGTCCGCGCACTTGTGGATGCTCATTGTGCGCCTCCGCCGCCGGACTGGTGAGCGCCCGCGAAGCATGCATAATGCCCGCATGGCAGACCCGAAGGAAATACCGGTCATGCAGGCGTTCCCCAACAAGGGCGCGTCCGGCTGGCACGTGATCATCCGCTACCACCACGGCCACGAGCGCCGCATCGAAGGCTTCGCGAGCGAAGACGAAGCCATGAAATGGATCGTCGAGAATTCGGACGAGCTGGATGAATAGCGCGCCGCCGCCGCCCGCCGCCCGCAATCAATCCTGCCCCACCATCTCGCGCACCAGCGGCATCACCTTGCGGCCGTAGAGCTCGATGCAGCGCATCATCCTGTCGTGCGCGAGCGCGCCCGCCGAGTATTTCATGTCGAAGCGCGCGACGCCGAGCGCCTTCACGGTCTCGGCGATCTTCTTCGCCACCGTCTCGGGCGAGCCGACATAGAGCGAGCCGCGCGCGATCTCGTGCTCGAATTCCGGCCGCCCCATCGGCCCCCAGCCGCGCTCGCGGCCGATGCGGTCGCGAAAATTCTTGTAAGGCGTCCAGAATTCCTCCTGCGCCTGCGCGTCGGTATCCGCCACATAGCCCGGCGAATGCAGTCCGATCGGCAGCTCGGGCTTCTTCATCTCGGCAAGCGCGCGGCGGAACAGATCGACGTAGGGCGCAAACCGCTGCGGCGCGCCGCCGATGATCGCGAGCATCAGCGGGAATCCGTAATGCGCCGCGCGCACCACCGATTCCGGCGAGCCGCCGACCCCGATCCAGGTTTTCAAGATTCCGCTTTCGACCGTCGGGAAGACGCGCTGGTTGGTGAGCGGCGAGCGCGTGTTGCCGTGCCAGGTCACCGGCTGCTGCTTGATCAGTTCGGCGAACAGGCCGACCCTCTCCTCGAACAGCTCCTCGTATTGGTTGAGGTCGTAGCCGAACAGCGGAAACGATTCGGTGAACGAGCCGCGGCCGAGGATCACCTCCGCACGCCCGTTCGACAGGCCGTCGAGCGTCGCGAACCGCTCGAACACGCGCACCGGATCGTCGGAGGAGAGCACGGTCACCGCCGAACCGAGATGAATGCGCTTGGTACGGCCCGCGATCGCCGCCAGCACCACCTCGGGCGCCGACACCGAAAAGTCCGGCCGGTGATGTTCGCCCACGCCGATGAAGGCGACGCCGAGCTCGTCCGCCAGCACCGCCTCGTCGACCAGGTTTCGCAGCACCTGGGCATACGGCAGCGGCTTGCCGTCGGTTCCGTCGGTCACGTCGCCGAACGTATCCAAACCCAGTTCAAGGCGTTGTGACATGCTGTCGTCCCGTGGTTCCATCCCGCTCCGGCGCATCCTCTTTCCACAAGCCGGCAGGGAGAAGCAACGCCGGAATTCTGCTAGCATGGCCGCATGATTTCGCGAATCCTGCTCGTCCTCGCCCTGCTCTTCGCCGCCCTGCCCGCGCCTGCGCGCGACCGCGACGTCGCGACCCGCGAACCCATGACCAAGGACGGCAAATTCTCCATTTGCGAGTTCCAGGATTTCGACCATTGCGAATTGCTCACCGACAAGACGGTGCGGAAGTATCGATTGGCGGCCGAAGAAAAGCGCCGTCTCAACGACCTGCAGCGCATCGCCACGGCCGGGCAAGCCGTGACCCTGGCCGATCTCGAAAAATCGTTCGGGAACGCCTACAAGGTCTTTTCGCACGACCGTCCGACCGACATGACCTATGTCTGGTATCGCAACTCGACCGGGCTCAACGACCTGACCGCCAGATGTCCCGAGTGCGGCATTTACGTCACCCTCTCCGACGGCTTGCCGAGCGAGATGTTCTACATCGTGGACGAGAAGTTCACGGTCGTCTGGTACCGCGCGAACGTGCCGAAAGCGCCGGAGAGCGAGCCGAAACCGCCGGAGAGCGAGCCGCCGCAAAAATCCGGCGAATGATCAACATGCTTAAGCATTACGACCGGCGACCGACGCAGATCGCGATCGGTGCGGCGTATAACTAAAGCTAGTGTTGCCAGCAATAATTATAGTCGCTGCAAATTCACCGTTAACGCTGTACAAAGGTTGAACCGCCGCGCGTGCGGCGCTAGCATATAAATCAACGCGCAACGTTGCGAGCGGCCGAGCGATCACGCGCGATCCTAAGCGGAGAACATCATGAGGCAATGGCTGGCACTTCGTTGCACAGTGGCCATGCTGACCATCGGCGGCATGTCGGCGCCCTTGAGCGCGATGGCCGCCTGCGATGACCTCGTCGGCAAGCCGATTACCCTGCACGGCCAGGTCACCTCCGCAATGCCGCTGTTTCTGGGCGCCACCGGTTACGACACGATCGTCGTGCAATCGACCGATCCCGCATGCGGTTCCATCCAAACGCTCGCCAAGCTGCGCTCGTGCCACACCGGCGCCAGGTTCGTTGCCACCGGCCATTTGAGCCGCGGCATCACCACCCGCAGCGGCGGCAACGACAATCCCAAGGCGCAGGATTACAGCTTCCAGTCCGACCACCCGTTCGGACTTTGCGAATAAGCCAAAGCATTTTTTATTGAGCGCCTGACCCGCCGGCGCGCGCGCCGCTATTACAGCTTGTACAGTTCACGCAGCGATCCGCTCGGCGCGCGAATGTCCGCGATGCGCCAGCCGGCGGACGTCTTGACCAGATCGAGCGCGACGGTTTTCAGCTCGCGGAAATTGGTGAAATTCACCGTGGCGAGCGCTTTCTCCCCGGTCTGTTTCACGTCCATCGTCAGATTGGCGACCTCCCAGCCCTGCGCGTCGATGAACGGATCGCCGTCGAGCGTCGGCACCTCTTTGCGTTTGTCCGCCTCCATGTCCTTGACGATGGCGTTCGCCAGAGCGGGCTCGAAATAGCGGCGGATGCGCGCCGGCGTGTCGAGCCGCGCGCCCTTGTACGTTTTGCTCGTGTAAGGTTTGTAGATCGACGTGATGAAGGCCGACGGCGACGCGCCCTGCGCCAATGCCGGCCCACTGACCGCGGCGATCAATATCAAGCCGAAAAAAAACGTCCCCGCTCGTCGGCAAATTCCGATCATTGATCGAGCTCCTTGAAATACCGGTAGATGCCCCATTGGCTGAAAGGGATCCGCCGCTTCGAATTCAGATAGGCCGCAATGCGCGGACGCGACGCCACGCGATCATGCAGCGCGATCAGGCGCGGAATTTTCCTTTCGAACCGCTTCATGCGCTTGGGAAAGGCGTAACGTAACCCCTCGACGATCTGGAACAGGCTCAAATCGACGTAGCTGAGCCTGCTTCCGAGCAGATAATGCCCGCCGTTCTTTGCCAGCAGGTGCTCGAAATAGCCCAGAAATTTCGGCACCCGGTAGCGCCAGAAATCCCTGGTTCGCCGCTTGGCCGCCGGACGCTGTTCTTCGTAATAGAGCCAGCTCGTGACCGGATGGTGGGTCGCGTGAATTTCCACCACGAGGTCGGTGATGGTGAGCTGCAATTGATGCAGCCACAGCCGGCCGGCCTCATCGCGCGGCGCAAGTTTCAGCCGCGGGCCGAGGTAATGCAGGATCATCGCGGTTTGCGCGATCACAAGCGAGCCCGCCTTCAGGAAGGGTGTAGCGAATGGCGGCCGCCTGCTGCGTTTATCCTCGAGCACTTTCATCATCGCGGCCAGGCCGCGTTTGCCTTGCCGCGCCACGTCGACGTAGCGCGCGCCCGCTTCCTCCAGCGCAAGCCGGATGAACTCGCCGCGGCCCTAGATTGTCGGCCAGTAGTATAAGTCGTAGCGCATCGCGCCTCCTCGTGCGCCATTATACCTTGCCTTTGTGTCGCGCTCGCAAAAAACAAAGCCCGGCTTTCGCCGGGCTTTGCCAAATGGACTGTGGTTTGCGAGATGCCGTGTTTAGTTCTGGGACACGCCTGCATCGCGCAGGAGCTGAAGCCGGACATTGGCGTCCATGTCGCGGCCGATCACCCGGTTGCTCGAGACCACCGCATAGGGATCGCCCGGCACATAGCCCGGCACGGATGCGAAATACTCGCTGGTGGCCGTGGACCGTTGAACGGCCTGATGCATCCGCTCGGTTTGGTTCTGCGCGAATGCCGGAGAAGCCGCCAGGGCGGCAAGCGTCAGTGAGGCAATCAGAGTCTTCTTCATTTCGAGTCTCCGTTGTACGAGCCCCTGCGCCGCAACATAATTTATTTTGCATTTGCGAATAGTCCGTCTGATCGCATGGCAGCCATGTAGAATAATACATAAATTACAATATGTTAACGGCAACATTCTACCGTTTGCAGTGCGGCAAATGCCCACCATTTAGGCATGCTCATAATTCCATGCTGGCCCTGCAACGCCAATTCCGCCCAGCGCAGCCAAGCGCCGCGGTTTCGATGCAAGAAGTCCGTCAGGCGAGCATCATTTCGCCACGCACATCCGCGTGCGTTCGATGTGATAGCGGCCGCCCACCTTCACGTGATCGCCGCCGGTCACCTTCTTGATCTGGCCCTTCGGGCATGAGCCGTCGTCAACGAAGACGACCTGGCCCGGCATGAGCTTGCCCATCGGCGGCTCGCGCTTGAGCACCTCCGCGCGCGCCGTCGCAAGCCCCGTCAGCAGAACCACCAATGCCGTCGACGAAATGCCGATATGCCGCATCGCCGTCTCCTTGACCTCCCGACCGTGATGTCACGGAATCGTTGCCGATGATCGCGCGATCGTCGAGCGGCGGCAATGCGGAGTTCGCGGCCGAAGCTCGGGCAGCGCAATGGCCCACAGCGCAATGGTCCAAGCTGTCGTGCCTTGCCCGCCACCGGCCGTTGCCGCATTATTTCTTCGTTCGTTTGTTTGAAGCAAGAGGAGGAATCCATGCTGTTTATCATGTCGCTCAATTTTACCGAACAGGGCATTCGCGCCATCAAGGACGCGCCGAAACGCGCCAAGACCGCGCACGATATCGCCAAAAAAGTCGGCGTGGAAATCAAGCAGCTTTATCTGACGTCCGGCGAGCATGATCTGGTTGCCTTCCTGGAAACACCGAACGGCGACAACGTCGCGAAATTCGCCCTGGCGATCGGCGCTCTCGGCAATGTGCGCAGCCGCACCGCCCGCGCCTGGACGGAACCGGAATTTCACAAGCTCGTTTCCGAATTGCCCTGATCGGCTGTCGGCGCGGCACCTGAAGCGACGCGAACGCACGCGCAACCTTGCGCCTGCGTGGCAGCTAAAATCGTCCGCTGGCTAGCGATGGAGGAATTCGGCGCCGACTTCGAAACCGCGCCGCCACTTCACGCGGCAGGGGCATCCCTGCGCGGCGTTGCGCGACATCATGAGTCGAAATCGCTTCAACGTGATCTGCGAGGGATCGACGAACAGCCGCACGCCCGTGGGCGAAATATCGGAAATGACGCATTTCCGCACCGAGAATTCGTCTTCGGCGCGAATCCAGGCTTGCGAGCCCATCTTCCGGCGGGTCGATTTTCGTGCACCGTTGAACATGGCGAGACCTGATGTTGGGCGCATTGCCTTTATCAGAGAAAGATTTTTGTGATTTTGATTCATTGCGATAAACCTGAGCAATTGCGTTTGCCATTCGCTAACCATCCCCGTCCGGCGAGAGGGGCCATTTGCCTCCTCATGCGCGAGCCCCTGCGCAGCCATTCGCATTTGCCTGTTGCCGCCAGAAGTTGGTTAACCGATAGCTAATGCACTACTGCGGAGCAGCCGGGTGAGTGGCGCCGACATCGTCGAAGAACAGGTGCCCAAACGGCCGGCGCGCCGGGACCATGTCCCGCTCGGCATCGCCTTCATGCTCGCCGCGACCGTGATGTTCTCCGGCTCGAGCGCGCTCTCCAAATGGCAGGTCGTCGAATATCCAATCGGCGAGGTGCTGTTCGTCCGCACGGTAACCTCGCTGCTGGTCTGCTCGTTGCTCATTCTTCCGGCTGCGGGCCTTGGCGTATTCCGCACCAGCAGACGCTACGACCACTTCATGCGCGGCATTGCGCAGGCCGCCTCGCAGTCTTTCATCATCATTGCATTCAGCATGATGCCGCTCGCAGGCGCGGTCGCGATCAATTTCTCCTCGCCGCTGTTTGCGACGCTCGCCTCTGCGCTGGTGCTCAAGGAAGCCGTCGGCCCGGCGCGCTGGAGCGCGCTCATCGTCGGCTTCCTGGGGGTTCTGATCGTGGCCGGCCCGGGCGCCGACAGCTTTCAGATCGGCGCGCTGTTCGCCCTGTCCAACGCCGTGATCTACGGCTCGGTCACCGCCGCGGTGCGCGGCATGACCGCCACCGAATCGGCCGAGACGCTCACCATGTACCAGATGGTCGTGCTCACCTGCGTCTTCGCCGCATTGCTGCCCTTCGGCTTCAAAATGCCGACCCTGAGCGGCGGGGCTCTGATGATGGCGAACGGCGCCGCCAACGCGCTCGGCCAATATTGGTGGACCCGCGCGCTCCATCTTGCGCCCGCATCGGCGGTGACTCCGTTTTTCTACTTCTCGCTCGTGTGGGCGATCATCATCGGCTTTTTTGTGTGGGGCGACGTACCGAGCGTCGGGCTGCTGGCCGGTTCCGCAATCGTTGTGGGCTCGGGACTCTTTCTCCTTTGGCGCGAGTCGCGCCGCTGACTATGACCGCCCTCAATCAGCCGATTTCCCATTTCTCCTGCGACAAACCATCGCTGGACGATCCGCTTTCAGTTTCCGGTTTTGGATGACCCGCATCTGCACTAACATGGCGCCGCTCGAATTCCGCACGGGGAGGAAACAACAAATGCATGTTTCGCGCGTAGGTTTCATTGCCCTCGCAGTGACGGCGATGCTGGCCGGCCAGGCCGCGGCCCAGACGCCGGAGCAGTTCTACAAGGGCAAGAATTTCGACGTGGTGATCGGCTACCCGCCGGGCGGCTCCAACGACATATTCGGCCGCCTGATCGCCCGCCATATCGGAAAATACATTCCCGGAAATCCCACCGTCATCCCGCGCAATCAGCCCGGCGCCGGCAGTTTCCTCGCCGCGAGTCAAATGTACAACACGATCCCGAAGGACGGCCTTTCGATCGCCATCTGCGCGCCCACCGCCGCACTCGACGAGAAACTCGGGACTCAGGGCGTGCGCTTCAAAACGGCCGAGTTTAATTGGATCGGCCGCGTCGACTCCCTGGTCAACATCGTATTCACCTGGAAGACCTCGCAAGTGAAGACATTCGCCGATGCGCTGAAGACGGAGGTCAAACTCTCGGGCACGGGGGTCGGCTCGACCGTGTCCATCTATCCGACGGTGACGAACAACGTGCTCGGCACCAAGTTCAAGCTGGTCATGGGCTACAAGGGCTCGAACGACGCCATGTTGGCGGTCGAACGGGGCGAGGTCGAGGGGCACTCCACCTCATGGACCGCGATGCATGTCGCCCACCCGACGTGGTGGCCGGAAAAGCAAGTCAACATCCTGGCCCAATTCGCGCTCAAGCGGCATACCGACCTGCCCGATATTCCCACCGTGATCGAACTCGCCCGCAACGACGAGGAACGGCAGATCCTCACCGCCGTCATGGCGGCGACCGAGATTGGCTCGGCCTTTTTCACCACGCCCGAAGCTCCCGCCGACCGCGTGACCGCGCTTCGGCGCGCCTTTGACGCCACGATGAAAGACCCCGAACTCCTGGCCGAATCCAGAAAAATGAACGTCGGTGTCGTCCCCATGACGGGGGAGGAATTGCAGAAGCTGGTGGTCCATGTCAGCGATCTTTCGCCTGCAATGCTGGAAAAGGTCCGCGCCGCCTACACGGCCAAACAAAACTGATTGAAATGTCATAATGTCGTCGGATGAAAGCACCTGTGCCGGGACCGTCCGGCCGGCTTTAATCTTACAATTTGAAACCCCCTACAAAGGTCGCGGAGGAAGGTTATAAAACCCCTCGCTACGCCAGTGTGGTGCGGCTCAAGCACGCGGATAACAAAGGGCGCATTCAGATGAACACCAAGGTGACAGGACTCCTCGTTCTCGTGTTGCTTGTGCTTCCGGCTGCCGGGGCACTGGCTGAAATGTCGCACGCCGACAAACGAACGGCGGACCTGATCATCAAGACCTGCCGTGAAGTCTATAAGCATAAGCGGCCGTGCCCATGCCCTTATGATTTCAACAAAAAGGACGAGCTCTGTAGCACCGACAGCGCTTACGACAAGAAGACCACGCAGATTCCATTCTGCGAGCGCGGCGACGTCAAACCGGAAGACATCACGCTCTATCGAAACCTGAACGAAAGCTTCATCACGGCACGCTGCACCGCAAAGTGACGGCGTGGTTGTCCGTCTTGGTCCGCCTGAGACCGGGTCCGAATTTTCGCTTCAATTCACCGCAAAACGGTAGAACAGCCCGTTACCACCGGTGCTCTTGAGGTCGTTCTGACTGCAACCACCGTCCGGACCGCGCGACGGATGCGAAGAATTCCAGGATTTTGACGCATCGTCGTCGCGCAGACCCTGCCGGTCGGCATGTCCGAGCATCGCCGCCCCTTGCGTGCTGCTCGTCCAGTTCTTGCACGTCCGATCGTCGCCGGCCGGAAACGCCGTGCCGTCCGGCTTCGAACCCGTGAGCATGTCATGCATGTTCGGGGTATCGCCGCGGCCGTTGATCACCTCACCCTTTTCGCTCAACGCGGTCTGTTTGGTGAGGTTGTTGGCGCCGTGCAACTCATTGACGGACTTGGCGATCACGACGCCCTTGGCGTTCTGCCATGGTCCGCGCCCGATGCGATCGCGTGCATTCACCGCGCCGGACCCTTGTGTGCTTAGGTAGGCGTGCCAGGTCTTTCGACCAGCGCCGACCGCGCTGGCGAGCCTCTGACAATACTGGTCCGCGCCCGCTAAGCCGCCCAGGTCCGCTCCTTTGCCGGGTCCGACGCTTGTGACGAAGAAAGTCATGTTCGCTTGCTGCGCCTGCGCGCTCGCACCGATCAGACCGATGAAGAGTAAGGTCAGAAGAGAAAACCTCGTCCGTTTCAATCCGTTCATCGGGTCGTCGGGGTCCACCTGCAGGGTCCGCACGTTGCGAACACTGTGCAGCGCTTGCTTGACCGCGCCAAATAAATTTTTCGCGAGCATATCACCGACAGGTGATTGCTGCAGATGCAATTGACACGTTATGGGACAACAGCGCGCGGCTGCGAAATAGCAGACAGCATCGGGGCACCTCGATCAGCCGCCGACCTTCGCGCCATACTGCGCGTCCGTGACGTGTTCGAGCCATTCCACATGCTTGCCGTCGAGCGCCTCCTGCATGGCGATATGAGTCATGGCCATGTTCGGTGCGGCTCCGTGCCAATGTTTCTCGCCCGGCTGAAACCAGATCGTATCCCCGGCGCGGATTTCGCGGATCGGCCCGCCCCAGGTCTGCACGCGGCCGACCCCCGCCGTCACGTGCAGCGTCTGACCGAGCGGATGCGTGTGCCACGCGGTGCGCGCGCCCGGCTCAAACCGCACCCAGGCCGAACGGATGCGCGCGGGTGCCGGCGCCTCGATGATCGGGTCCTGCCACACGGTTCCGGTGAAATAGTCCGCCGGCATTCGGCGCGAAAGCTGGGTACCGCAAGAGTAGATGTCCATGACTTATGTCCTTGAACGATGTCGTTGCACGGGTCTGTGCCGACCGGCGGAAAGCTAGCGATCATGCCTTGCGCTGCAAAGCGTTTTCGACGTGCCCGCCAACCCGCTGGAAAGGCGGACCTGCCTTGATTAGCATCGCCCTCAACGCACGAACGTCAGACCGTGCGAACCGGGGAGGCTCGGATGGCTCGCGTCCTGGCATTATTGCAGGCCTTGGCCTTCGCCGCGCTCGCCGCTTCATCCGGCGATGCGCTCGCCCAGGCGAAAAGCAGCAAGAACGTCCCGCGCTTCGAGCCCCAGCCGTTCTGGCCAAAACCCCTGCCCGGCAACTGGATTCTCGGACAGGTGTCCGGGATCGCGGTCGACCAGAACGACAACATCTGGATCATTCACCGGCCCTCGACGCTGCTCGACGACGAGAAAGGCGCGCAGAAGGACCCGCCCGCCACCAAATGCTGCACCGCAGCCCCGCCGGTGCTCAAATTCGACAGCAGCGGCAACCTGCTCGCCTCCTGGGGCGGGCCGGGCGATGGCTTCGATTGGCCGAAGAGCGAGCACGGCATTTTTGTCGACCAGGACGGCAACGTCTGGATCGCCGGCAACGACAGAAACGATGCGCAGATCCTGAAATTCACCGGCGCTGGAAAATTTCTCTTGCAGATCGGCAAGCCCGGACCGGCATCCGGCTCGAATTCCACCACCGGGTTGGGCAGTCCCGCCCACATGATGCTCGATGAAGCCGCGGGCGAGCTCTACGTCGCCGACGGCTATCAGAACCGCCGCGTGGTGGTCTTCGATGCCAGGACCGGCGTCTACAAACGCCACTGGGGCGCCTACGGCATCAAACCGGTGAGCGACGACAAGACGCCCGCCTACGATCCGAAAGCGGCGCCGTCGAAAAGTTTCAGCAACCCCGTGCACTGCGTGCGGCTGTCGCATGACGGGCTGGTCTATGTCTGCGACCGCGCCAACGATCGCATCCAGGTGTTCAAGAAGGACGGCACCTTCGTGAAGGAATTTCGCGTCACGCCCGAAACCCTGCAGAACGGCTCGGTCTGGGATCTCGTGCTGTCCGAGGATCGCGCGCAGCGCTATATCTTCATGGCGGACGGCGCCAACGGTCAGATCGTGACTCTATTGCGCGAGAACGGCGAAGTCGTCACCTCCTGGGGCCGCCACGGCCGCCAGCCCGGGCAGTTCAAGTGGGTGCACAACATCGCGATCGACTCCAAAGGCAACCTCTACACCGCCGAAGTCGGCTGGGGTCGCCGCGCGCAAAAATTCCAGCGCGTTCAGTAGCCGCGATCGCATATCTATTGTAGAGTGATGTGGTGATGGAGTTTTCGATGCGTATCAGATCGATCGTGTTGTCCGCCGTAGCGCTTGGCTGCATCTCATCCAGCGCGCAGGCCGCCTACATTGCCTTCGGCAATCAGGAAGGCGGCCTTATCCCGTCAATTCCCGATCTCCGTGACCGCGAATTTCAGCGCGACGCTGTCCAGATCGCCGCCGAACATTGCGCATTCTACAACCGCGTCGCCTACATCACCGGCGTGGTGCCGGGCTACGGCAACTACATCAGTTTCATCTGCCGCTACCCGCCGGGCTACGACCCGGTGAAGGCGGGCGCGTCCTTCTGGTGGTCGCGGCATTAGAGCATGATCCCGAAAAGTGGGAACCGGTTTTCGGAAAAGATCATGCTCAAACAAAAAGCTAGACCCATGATCCGATTCAATCTGATCGGACAGGGTCTAGCGCGCAATCCGGCGAAGTGGGAACCGGTTCGCCGTAAGATTAGAATCTAATCGGATCATGGTTTAGCGCGCCGGCACGTCGATCGGCGCGCAATTGCGCCGGCCGGAGGACATGCAGTCGTCGGCTTTCTTCGCGGCGATCATGGCGTCCGCAAGCCAAAGGCCGACGCCGATGAGGACAGCCGCCGCCACCAGCAGGAAGATATTCGCCGCCCGTCGATCGCGTGCTTCGCTTTCGGGATCGACGGGCTCCGGCTCCTGATCGCTGGATGGCTTCCGATTGTCAGACATGGCTGCATAACGCCGTGGCGATGGATTAAGACACCATCGTCTCCTTCACTTTCGTCACCAGCTGTTTGAGCGTGAACGGCTTGGCGAGAAAGTCGAACTGACCCTCCGGCTTGTTTTTGCCGAAGGCATCCTCGGCATAACCGGACACAAAGACGATTTTCAGCGCCGGATTGCGCTGACGCAGCTCCTTGAGCAGCGTCGGACCGTCCATTTCAGGCATCATCACGTCGGACACGACGAGATCGATTTTTCCGCCTTCGCGATTGAACACCTCCAGCGCCTCAACGCCATTGCCGGCCTCGAGCACGTCGTAGCCGCGCGATGTCAGCCCGCGCGCATTGAGCACACGCAGCGCCTCTTCGTCCTCGACCAGAAGGATTTTTCCCTGCCCCGTATAGTCGGTCGCGGCGAGCGGCGCCGTGTCGGCGGGAAGGGGCGCCTCTTCGGCCGCCGTGGGCACGTATCGCGGCAGAAAGATGCGGAAGGTCGTACCGCGGCCGACTTCCGTTTCGAGATAGATGAAACCGCCCGATTGTTTCACGATGCCGTAGACGGTCGAAAGTCCGAGGCCCGTGCCCGAAGTGCCGGTACCCCGTTCTTTGGTGGTGAAGAACGGATCGAACACCTTGTCGACGATGTCGGCCGGAATGCCGGTGCCCGTGTCGGACACTTCGATCAATACGTAATCGGCAGCCGGCATGCCCTTGTATTGGAACCGCGCGCTATCGCCGGCGGTGACATTCGCGGTTCGCACCGCGAGCGTGCCGCCGTTGGGCATGGCGTCGCGCGCATTGACCGCAAGATTCAAGATCACCTGCTCGAACTGTGTCGGGTCGAATTTCACCGGCCACAGATCGCGCGCAAGCCGGGGCTCGACCGCAATACGCTCGCCGAGCAGTCGCTTGTTGAGCATGAGGTTGAGTTCCGAAAGCTTCTCGTTGAGGTCCATCACCTCCGGCCGCAACGTCTGCTGCCGTGAGAAGGCGAGCAGCTTGTTGACGAGGCCCGCCGCCCGATTGGATGCGTTCCGGATCAGCGTGATGTCGTTGAACGAAGGATCGATCGGCTTGTGCGCGACGAGCAGGAATTCCGTCGCCATGATCACGGTGCCCAGCACATTGTTCAGATCGTGTGCGATTTCGGCGACCAGCTTGCCCACCGTTTCCATTTTCTGCGCTTGCACGAATTGCATTTGCAGCGCGCGCTGCTCGGTGGTCTCGAAGGCGTAGACGATCGCCGCCTCGCCATCGCGCTCCCCGTCCTCCACGGCCGTGACGTAGAAGCGGCCATAACGCTCCTTCCCCCGCTCGTACGCGCCCGCCAGCAGCGCATCGACCGGCGCAATATCGCTCTTGCCTTCGGCCGCGCTGCGGAACGCGCTCTCCAGCGCGCCCCGCTCGCCTTCGGCGATAACCGAAAGGATCGACCGGTCGCCGCCGCCGTCCCTGAGCAGTCCCTGGAACATGCGGGCGAACAGCGCATTCGAGCGCAGGATCTTGCCGGATTTATCGACCGTCGCGATCCCCATCGGCGTGTTCTGGAAGAACCGCATGAACCGCACTTCTGCGGCGCGTTGCGGATCGGCAGCCTGTCCGCGCCCGCGGTTGAGCACGAGCGTATGGGACGCCCCTGGCGTTCCGTCTCGGCCGAACTCGACCTTGTGGAACAGCCGCACCGGAATCGAGCGGCCGCCACGAGTCTTGAAATCGAGATCGATGACTTCGGTCTTGGTCTCGCCCGGCGCTCCCGTGAGCGTCGTGAGCAGCGCGGCTCCGTCGCCCGACGCGATGTCGGTGAGCCTCAATCCCCCCGAGCCGACCTGGGCAAGGTCGTGATCGAGCCAGGTCGCGAGCGTGGCATTGAGGTAACCGATGAAGCCGTTGGCATCGACCGAGAAGAAACCCGCGGGCGCATGATCGAGATAATCGATGGCGTGCTGCAATTCCTGAAAAAGATTCTCCTGCCGCTCGTGGTCGCGCGTTACATCGCTGACCGTCCAAACCGCCTGCCCGCCATCGCCTCCGGTCTTGCCGAGCGGCTGCACCCGCACGCGCAGCCACCGCCCCGGTCCGCCTTTAAAGCCATTGATGCGCACCTCTTCCTGCGAGCGCAGACCGTCGCTCGCGGCCTTGCGCAGGCGATAGACCGCTTCCGACATTTCCGGGATGCGGTCGAACACCTGTGAGATAGAATCGACGTCGGTTGCACCGTCGGTGTCGACAATCGTTCGATAGGCGGCGTTCGCATAGATCACGCGGCCGCGCCGATCCGTGATCAGAATTCCATCGACCGTCTCGTCCGCCATCGCCTTGAGCACGGGATGGCCGCTGCCGTTTCCCACCCGCATGATCCCGCAGGCGAGCGCGAACAGCGCGAACACGCCCACCACGGCGAGCACGCCGAGAAAGACCAGAACGTAGGGTCCGCTGTTGTCGCGGCCGACCAGCAGGAAGCCGCCCGCCGCGGCGATCAGGGCAAGGCAGACGAGCAGCACAAGGCCGATGCTGCCGCCCCGGCCCGTCGTAAAAGTCCGATCTACGCTCGACGGTCTTTGTTCTTCGCTCAGATCCTGGACTGCCATGATGTGCTTGCGATCCGTTGGGCACGCGACGCAGCAACCTCCCCTTGGTGCCTCAAGCCATGCGGTTCGCGCAAGTGCCTAAAACCCTGACACAAACCCTTTCTGAGCCTAAGAGGACTGGGAGCCAGGCGACAGAAAAATAATATATGCAGAACAAAAACTTGGCTTCGTTCCCAGACGCGTTTGCTTCCGCAAAAAACTCTATCTGGGAGCACTGTGGAAGCAAAAAATAAAAACGCGGTTCACCATATGCCCCACAGCGGAGCCATCATCTTGGATGATCGGCCAGCGCGATATCCGTCATGCACCGGCATTAACTTGGCGGTGCGGGTTTCCTTCTTCTACAATGCTCATCGCAATTTTGGGGGGACGGAATGCATCGAAAAGTGCGGGATTTTTTTGTTTTGACTGCCGTTCTGATCTCAATCGGCCCGTTTGGGATCGATCAAGTACTCGCTGATGGTGCAATCGCGGTCGGCGTCGCGCCGGGAGGAGCGGCACGAGGATACACGAGTGCAATAAGAGTCAACGAAAAGGATATCGATACGGCGAAAGCGAATGCGCTCACTGTGTGCAAAAAACCCTCGGCTCATGTATCCGGCACGCCGGAAGACAATGGCTCGCGAGCTGCAAAAGCGAACTGCGAGGTAGTCGCGACGTTTCGTAACAAATGCGCTGCCGATGCGCTTGATCCCAAAGATGGAACACCAGGAGTCGGTTGGGCGATAGGAGATACTCAACAAGAAGCGGACAATGAAGCAATTGCCCGCTGTCGGAGCAGCGCAGGTGCAGATCGCCGTGAGTTCTGCAAAATTACCACGCGCGCGTGTGATGGCGAAGCTAAGTAGGAGATCTTTCGGATTGGATGCGCACTCGCGCATCAGCCCCGATTGTCATATTGCCGCAAGACCCACTAGACCATGATCCGATTAGATTGAATCGGATCATGGTCTAGAATCTTTGGTTTTTCGCGCAATCTTACGGCGAACCGGTTCCCACTTCGCCGGATTGCGCTCTAGCGCCGCCCCGCGCTGCGCCGCAGTTTCATGACATAGCCGATGATTTCGGCCACCGCCTTGTAGTGTTCGGCCGGGATCTCCTCGTCGATCTCGACCGTACCGTGCAACGCCCGCGCAAGCGGCGGGTTTTCGACCAAGGGCACGCCGTGCGCGGTGGCCACTTCCCTGATCTTGAGCGCAATGAGATCGACGCCTTTGGCCACGCACACCGGCGCATTCATCCCCTTTTCATATTGCAGCGCGACAGAATAGTGCGTCGGATTGGTGATGATCACCGACGCCTTCGGCACCGCCGCCATCATGCGCTTTCGGCTGCGCTGTTGTCGCATCTGCCGCAGCTTGGCTTTGATCGTGGGATCACCCTCGGTCTGCTTGAACTCTTCGCGCAATTCCTGGATCGACATTTTCTGCCGCTCGTACCACTGCCGGTACTGGAAGAGGTAATCCGCGGCTGCCACGATGGCGAGAATAGCCACCACTGCGCCGAGAACTTCCGCCGACAGCGATTTCGTCATCGCCAGAAGGCCGGCGAGATCGGTCATCACCAGCCCTTCGAGCAAGTGGCGCTGCGGCCACATCAGCGACGTCATCACCGCGCCGATCAGCACCAGCTTGGCCAACCCTTTGGCGAAATTCACCAGCGCTTGCTTGGAGAACAGCCGGCCCAAGCCGGCAACCGGCGATATCTTGCTCACGTTCGGCCGCAACGGCTCCCACGACCACACCAGCCGATGCTGAATCAGGCTGCCGCCGATCGCGGCCAGCATGAGCACGAGGAACGGCACCGCCACCGCCGCCAGCGTCTCGCCGCTCAGCCGCATTGCGATCGAAAACACGCCGGTTGCGTTCATCGGGATGTCGTGCGCGTTGGCGAGCACGCCGCGCAACGTCGTGAAGAGGCCCCCCACCATGGGGCCCGAGAATGCGACGAGGATGAGCGTCCCGCCGGCAATGACGAACCAGGTGTTGACCTCCTGGCTTTTGACCACGTCGCCACGGCTGACCGCGTCGTCCAGCCGCTTCTGGGTCGGATCTTCGGTACGGTCGGTATCGTGGCGGTCTTCTTCGGCCATCGCCGCTATCCCATGGCGCTACGTATTTGGAGCGATCTCCCGCAGGACGCCCTGCAGATAATCGAGGAAGACTCCCATCATCGCACCGATGACCAGCAGCAGGATCAGGAAACCAACCAGGATCGAAAGCGGCATGCCGACGAAGAACACCTGCATCTGCGGCATCAACCGCGACAACACGCCAAGCCCGACGTTGAACAGCAATCCGAACACCAGGAACGGCGCCGCCAGCTGCACGCCGATGCGGAACGCCGTGCCGGTCGTGCGCGTGAATAATGCGGCAACGTCACCGGTGGCCATGACCTCGCCGGGCTTGAACAACGAATAGCTGTCGTTCAGGGCGCCGATGACCAGGTAGTGCAAGTCGGTCGCGAACACCAAGGTGATCCCGAGCACGGTCAGGAAATTGCCGACGATCAGGCCTTGCTGCCCTTGCGTCGGATCGACGGCGGTGACGAAACCGAGCCCCAGCTGCTGCGCGACCACCGAACCCGCGATTTGCAGCGCCGATATCGCGAGCCGCGTCAGCAGGCCGAGCACCGCGCCGACCATCAGCTCCTGTCCGAGCATGAGCAGCACCGGCCCGAGCGAGCGCATGTCGACCTGATAGGCGCTGCGATGCAACGGCATGAGAATCGCCGAAAGCACGAGCGCGATCGCAAGCCGCACGCTCGATGGCACGCTCAGCTCGCCCAGGCCCGGCAGCAGCATGGTCATGGTGCCGATGCGCGCGAACACCAGCATGAAGGCGGCCGCAAGCGCAGGCAGAAACGACACGTCAATGCGCACGCGCATGATCCTTTTTGCGGTATCCCGGCGGACACGGAACGCTCGGGTTTTTCATCCGCCGGAAATTCGGGCGACGATCCGCAGCACGTGGCCGTGCAACGTGTCAGCCATGAACGGAAGCGCCACGAGCAGCGCGATGAACATGGCCAAAATCTTCGGCACGAACACCAGCGTCATTTCCTGAATCTGGGTCAGCGCCTGGATCAGCGAAATGATGACGCCGACCGCGAGCCCCACCAGCATCAGCGGCGCCGCCACCAGCACGAGCGTCAGGATCGCATCGCGCGCAACGTCGAGCACCTCAGGTCCGCTCATGCGCCTTCCCCTGCCGGCTTCGGCCCGCGCCTAGATCGGCATTTTCATAATGTCTTCATAGGCTTGGATGACCTTGTCGCGCACGCTCACGACCGCGTCGATCGCCACTTCGGACTCCGCCACCGCAGTCACCACGTCGACGATGTTGGCCTTCCCGGCGATCAGCGCCTGCGCCTGGGCGTCCGACTTGTGACCGGTTTCATTGACCGCGTTGAGCGCGTCCTTCAGCAGGCCGGCAAAACCAGATCCGGCGGACGCGTCGCTGCCCGCCCGCGCAGCGCTGGCCGGATCAGTGAGCCGCGCCAGATTTGCATAGGCGAGCGCAGCGGAACTTGGCGATGCCATGGCTTGGTCTCCGATCAGGATTTGAGGATTTCGATCGTGCGCTGAATCATGCGTCGCGATGCGGTGATCAAATTGAGGTTGGCCTCATAGGAACGCTGCGCTTCTCGCATGTCGGTCATTTCGATCAGGGAATTGACGTTGGGATATTTCACGTTGCCGTTCTTGTCGGCCGACGGGTGATTGGGTTCGTACTTCTCGCGAAAATCGCTCTGATCGATCTGCACCCGTCCGAGCGTAACGACCTGCGCGTCGAGCGCGCGATCGACCTCGGACCGGAAGGTCGGAATTTTTCGCCGATAAGGATCCTCGCCCGGCCGCGCCGCGGTCGAATCCGCATTGGCGATGTTTTCGGCGATGATTCTCATACGTCCGGCCTGCGCGCGCAGGCCGGAGGCTGCGATGGCGATCGATTTCAGGAAATCCATGGCCTGTCCTTGTCGGTCGAGCGTTTATTGGCGGCACGCCTCAGCGTTTGCCGAGCGCGGTCTTCAGCAGATTTAAACCGTGGCTGTAGAGCGTGGTTGCGGCCTGGTAGTCCATTTGGTTCGCGGCCACTTTGATCATCTCGTCCTCGAGATCGACGGCGTTGCCCGAGGGTCTCACCTCATAGCCCGATCGGCTCACTTGAAACTTCGTGCTGGTGTTTCCGTTCAAGCCGGTGATGTGGTTCGCGTCCGTGACCGCCATGTTCACCGGCGCATTCGATGCCAGTTTCATCTTGTCGAACTCGGGCGGCGCCAGATCATGCGGTTTGAACTTCGGCATGTCGGCGTTGGCGAGATTGTCGGCAAGCACCTGTTGTCGTTCCTGGTGCCACTGCATGCGGGTGCGCAGCATTGAAAACAGCGGGATGTCGTAGATCGGCATGGCTGGCTCGCGGGCGGTATTGCCCATTCGACGGAGGGGCCGAACGGTGCTAGGCAGACTTTGCCCGGTGCATGGTTAACTGCGAGTTAAACCGCCGAAATATCTTGGGTTTGCCGGCCGCCGGCGTACTCGATCAAACCGCCGAAAAATCACTTGCGAAACGCCAAACTGGCCTTCCCCGTTAATAATTTGTTAGCATTAGGGGCGGCAAATATTGCCGGCGGCGTTAACCAATTCAGACCTGCTGACGCGACCAGGTTCGGTGGCGTATTGCGTAGGTGGAACAATCCGATGCATATCCTCTTTGCGCCTCTGACGACATGGCTGATCGCCTTCGCGCTCGCCTTGCCGATGATGCTGGCGCTCGTACTTCTACTGATCGAGATCATTGAGAGCACAAAGAGAACCGCGATGTACTTTGTGCGAATGACTGTTCGTTCGCAAATACAAACGCGAGACACAGTATGAGCTTACCGGACCTCGGACTGAATCAAGGCTGGACGTTTATCGTCGCGTTCATCGTCGTGCTCGCGCTGATCGGCGCGTCGGCCTGGCTAGTGCGAAAGCTCGGCGCCGCGCGCTTGGCCGCGGGCCGCGGACGCCAGCCGCGCCTCGCCGTGATCGACGCCGCCTCCGTCGACAGCCGCCGCAAACTCATCATCATCCGCCGCGATAACGTCGAGCATCTCCTGATGATCGGCGGCCCGACCGATGTCGTGGTCGAAACCAACATCCTGCGCGCGGCGCCCGCAGCCCAACGCGAAACTCCGGCCGCGCGCGGCGCCGACACCTTGCCGCGCGCAACCCCGCTGCCCGACGCGACCACCTGGCCACCTCAACCCGAAGCAACACCGACACCACCGACGCCCCGCGTCGACCGCCCGCGGTTGCTGCCGGAAGAACCGACGCCGGTGCCTCCGCCCACGCCGGTCGCGCCGCCGCCTTCGATAGCCGCACAGCTGCGCGCGCTGACCGAGCCGCCGCGTCCGCAACCTGCACCGCCGCTGCCGAATATCGACCCGCTGATGGGACTGGCGGCCGAACTCTCGCGCTCGAAAATCGAACCCATCTTGCGCGCCCCCGAGCCTCTGCGTGCACCGTCGCCGCCACCGCCACCCCCAACCACCGAGACGCCGGTCGCGCCCTCGGCGCCGGCCGTGGTCTCCGCGCCGCTTGCGCCCGACGTTCAACTCGCCGAAATGGCCCACCGACTGGAAACCGCCTTGCGGCGCCCGATCGCCCAGCAGGCAGGCATTTCCGTAAAGCCCGATACAGCGCGCCAAATGGCGGCCGGCGAGCCCAAGCGCGCCGCGGCCAAACCCGCGCCGACCAATGGACCCGCCAATCCGCCGACCAACGGCGGGGCCAACGGCGCGCCGTCGAAGTCGGCTTACGAAAGCCTTGAACAGGAGATGGCGAGCCTGCTCGGCCGTCAATCAGGCAAGACGTGAGGTTTCCGCTCGCCGCCTGCGTCCGTCTCGCGACGGCGGCGGCGATAGCGCTCCCGGTAGCCACGATTCTCGCAGGGCCAGCCCAGGCCCAGGACATCAGCATCAATTTCGGCCAGGGCTCGGGCCTCACCGAGCGCGTGGTCCAACTGATCGCACTGCTCACGGTGCTGTCGCTCGCGCCCTCGATCCTCGTGATGATGACGTCCTTCACGCGCATCGTGGTGGTGCTCTCGCTGTTGCGCACGGCGCTCGGCACCGCGACGGCCCCGCCCAACGCCGTGATCGTATCGCTCGCGCTCTTTCTCACCGCCTTTGTCATGGGGCCCGCCTTCCAGCGCGCCTACGATGTCGGACTGAAGCCGCTCATCGCCAACGAAGTCACCGCCGAGCAGGCGTTCGAGCGCTCCTCCGAGCCGTTCCGCATTTTCATGCTCAAGAACGTGCGCGAGAAGGACCTGCAGATGTTCAGCGATCTTTCGCACGATAAGACGCTGGATCAGCCGAAGGATTTGTCGATGCGAATCCTGGTGCCGGCTTTCATGATCTCCGAACTCAAACGCGCTTTCGAGATCGGGTTCCTGTTGTTTCTGCCGTTCCTGATCATCGATCTCGTGGTGGCCTCCGTGCTGATGTCCATGGGCATGATGATGCTGCCGCCGGTCGTGGTGTCGCTGCCGTTCAAGCTGATTTTCTTCGTGCTGGTCGACGGCTGGTCATTGGTGGCCGGCTCGCTCGTGCAGAGCTACGGCACGACTTAAAGCGCCGCGCCGCAACTTCTGATCAATCTCAAAAGCCGGGACGCGGCCTCACGCGTTTGTGTTGGTAGGTCGATGATCTGCCTTGTCCATGATACTGCGGAAGCGCATCCTGACATTCGCCCGATCTTCGCAAGATTGTGTCGCAGGACTGTCGCATGCAAACATCGATCGCAACCGTATCGCTGAGCGGCGGGTTGGCGGAAAAACTGGAGGCGATCGCCGCAGCAGGCTTCGCCGGCGTCGAGATTTTCGAGAGCGATCTGTTGTCGTTCAACGGCAAGCCGAAGGATGTCGCCCGCATGGTGGCGTCGCTCGGCCTGAAGATCGTCACGTTTCAGCCCTTCCGCGATTTCGAGGGCATGCCGGAACCGCAGCGCAGCCGCACCTTCGCCCGCGCCGAACGAAAGTTCGAGCTGATGGGCGAACTCGGCTGCGATCTGCTGATGATCTGCAGCAACGTCGCCCCCGACTCGCAGGGCGGGATCGAGCGCGCCGCCGCCGATTTCCGCGAGCTTGGCGAGCGCGCCGGCAGGCACGGCATCCGCGTGGGATTCGAGGCGCTCGCCTGGGGGCGCCACATCGCCGACTATCGCGACGCCTGGGAAGTGGTGCGCCGTGCCGACCATCCCGCCATCGGACTCACGCTCGACAGCTTTCATATCTTGGCGCGCAAGACGGATCTGAAGGCAATCCGCTCGATCCCGCGCGACAAGATCGTCCTGGTCCAGCTCGCCGATGCGCCCTGGCTCGACATGGATGTGATGCAGTGGAGCCGGCATTTTCGCTGCTTTCCCGGGCAGGGCGATTTTCCGCTGATCGAATTCATGGATGCGGTGTTGGCCACCGGCTACCAGGGATTGCTGTCGCTCGAGATTTTCAACGACCAATTCCGCGCCGGATCGCCGCGCGGCGTCGCGGTCGATGGCCAGCGCTCGCTGATCAATCTCATGGACCAAATGCGGGGTCGGAGCAGCGCACTTGCGGAGGCTGTACCGCGATTGCCGCCGCGCTCGCGCTGTCTCGGCGTCGAGTTCCTGGAATTTGCCGCTGATGACCACGCCGCGGAAGAGCTTGCCGGCCTGTTCTCGGCATTGGGCTTTTGCAAGATCGGCGAGCACAAATCAAAGTCTGTGACGCGCTGGTCGCAGGGCGCGATCAATCTCGTGCTCAATTGCGACAAGGAGGGCTTCGCCCATTCCCATCAGATCACGCACGGGCCGTCGGTCTGCGCCATCTGTCTGAAGGTGGATAATGCCGGCGCCACGCTCGATCGGGCGCAGATGCTGCACGACACGCCCTTCCGCCAGGCTGTCAGTCCGGGCGAACTCGATATTCCGGCCGTGCGGGGGCTCGGCGGCAGCCTGCTCTATTTCGTCGACCGGGAAAGCGAGCTCGGACGGCTCTGGGACATCGATTTCACCGCGCCCAGCCGGGCGATCAGCAACAACGGGGCCGGCCTGACCACGATCGATCACATCTCCCAATCGATGCACTACGAGGAGATGCTGTCGTGGGTTTTATTCTACACCTCGCTGCTCGACGTGACGAAGACGCCGCAGCTCGACGTGATCGATCCCGGCGGCATCGTCCGCAGTCAGGTGATTCAATCCGCCGATGGCGCGCTGCGCATCGCGCTCAATGCCTCACAGAGCCAGCACACGCTCTCTTCGCGCTTTCTCTCCGAATATTTCGGCTCCGGCGTGCAGCACATCGCGTTTGCCACCGACGACATCCTGGCGACCGTGAAGGCGCTCAGGGCGAATGGCGTCGCGATGCTGCCCATGCCGGAGAATTATTACGACGATCTGGAGGCGCGTACCGATCTTGCCGCCGACCGGCTCGATGTGCTGCGCGAGAACAGCATTCTCTACGACCGGGATGAGGCCGGCGAATACATGCAGGCCTATACCCGGAGCTTCCAGGACCTGTTCTTTTTCGAGATCGTCGAACGCCGCGGCTACAAGGGCTTCGGCGCCGTCAACGCGCCGATCCGGCTCGCCGCCCAGACGCGGCTAGCCGCGGCCGGTGGGGAGCTGTGACAGGCGACCTCAGGCCGGCGGCGTGGTGCCCGCGGCCGCTTTCGGCGGAGCCGGCGTATGGCCTTCGGAGCGCGTCTCGGACGACCCGGGGTTCATGTCCGGATAGCGCTTGCGCATATCGCGCAGGAAATTCTCCAGCGTGTCGACCGCCGCGGTGGTCCGCACCACATCCCTGAATTCGGCGCTATTGGTGCCGTATCCGCCGGTGATGACCTCGAACGCGTGCTTGTCGGGACCTTCCGCCATCTTGGCCGAGAACTTCTCCTTGAAACGCGCCATCCCGATCGTATCGTTGCCGAGCGCATATCCGATCGCTGCGCGCAAGATGTCGATCCGCTCGACTTCGGACAGCGGTTGGAATTCCTTCCAGCGGTCGCCGTAAAGCAGCTCGATCTGCTCGGCGGATTTCTGCCAGCGCCGTGCGGCCCACAGCACGTCGGCGCGGAGCCTGACCGCCTCCGGGCCTTCGACATTGGCGATGACTTCGAGCGCGAAGTCGTAGCGGCCGATATCGGACAGCGCACGCGCCTCCAGCAGCAGGCGCTGCAGCCGCATTTCGTTCGACAGATCCGCGGTGCGCGTCGCGCGCAGCACGGCCTGCGCCTGATCGGGCTTGTGGTTGAGGAGATAAATGACCGCGAGCTTGGTCGCCACCTGCGCGCGCGCCGCGCCCTGCAGCCGATTGTCGACCTGATGCTGCAGCAGTTCGGCCGCCTGGTCGAGCAGGTCGACCGACACGAGGCGATCTGCGAGTCTGCGGATCATTTCATCGCCGCGCCGTCCGATCGGCACCAGATCGCGGAAGTCGTAGAATAAACTGAGCGCGTCGATCGCCGGCATGGAATCGCCCTTGCCGACGAGGAACAGCTGGTCGAACGTCTCGACCGAGCGATCCTGGATGCGGCGCGTGATCTCCGAGTTCGGGTTTGCCCCATAGGCCTGCCGCATGACATTGAAGGCGTCGCGATAGCGACCGTCCTCGGTGTAGAACTTGGCGAGATATTCCAGCGCCTCGATTTCGGTCTCGTCGCCCCGCCAGGCGGCCGTCAGCGCCTCAAGCCCCGCGATGACGTCTTCCTTCTTCACGTTGCCGAGTGCATAGCGCAGCATCAATTCGCGCAAATGACCCTGGGCGGCCGCCGGCCGGTCGGCCGACGCCGCTGCCGCATCATAGGAAGCGAGCGCATCCTCCTTGCGGCCGAGACCTTCCGCCAGCCGCCCCTGCAGCACGGCGACCGTCGGCTCCATGTTCGCCGGCACACCGACCATGTCCATGTCGTTCAATCTGCGCATGGCGGAGTTGAAATCGCCGACCTCGATCGACACCCGCAGCGCATCCTTGAGCACGACCACCTGCAGCTCGATCGGCAGCGTCCCCATCGCGCCCTCGACGCCGCGGAAGCCCTCGCGCGCCTCCGCCCATTTGCCCTGCCGCGCAAAGGCCAGCGCCCGCCACATCTGCGCGTCCTGCTGGTTGCCGACCGACGGATTCGAAAGATCCTTGAGCGCGGAATCGATGCGATCGAACATCAGGCTCGCGACTGCACGCAGCACCAGCGCCGTCGGATCGTCCGATGAGGGCTTGTCGTCGGCGACCGCGACATCGAGCACCGCCTTGGCCTCCACGAACATCTGCTGCGAGAGATAGAAGCGCGCGAGATCGAGCCGCGCCGCGGTGCGCTTGCCGGGCGGCGCATCGGCCGCCGCGCGGATGAGGCTGATTTGCCGGTCGACGAAATTGGCTTGCCGGTTATATCCCCACACCTGGGAATCGAATACCACGGCGCGGCTCATTTCGGAGCGGCGGCCGATGCCGCTGGCATTCGAGAGCGCCAATCCGGTCGGCCGGCTCAGCACCACCTTGTCGACCGAAAGCTCGGCGCTCAAATCGTCCGCCAGCATTTCGACCGCAATGCCGTGCGCCGATGTGAGCGTCCGCAGCTCGACGAATTCATGCGTCCGGATGAAGCCGCGCGCCGGTCCGGGCGCCGTGATGACAAGCAGCGTATCGCCCAGCTCGGGGTCGGTGAACCGGTGCATCCGGCGTGGGTCGTCGATCGGAATCGTGATGCTCGACCGCGTCGGCCCGATGACGGTGCGGTTGATGCCGAGCGGTCGCGTCGGCGCCGCAACCGTATCGCCGACGGTGACAACCCAGCTCGCGCCGTCTGCCGCCACGCCGACAAGCCGCGGCCGCTCGAGCTTGAGCCGCACGGCCTGTCCCTCCCCGGTCGGCATCACGGTCGCATTCGCGACCGTGCCGCTGGAGTCGGCGTTGAGCGCCGCGACATCGATTTTGGCCATTGAATCGAAGACGATCCACAGCGTATCCGCGCGCTGGAACACCGCCGCGGGCGTCACCGCGGCGAACGGAAATTTAAGACGCAGGTTGTCGCCCTGACGCGCGATCTGCACCGTGACCGGCCGCTGCGGATCGGCCGGCGCATTGTCGGCGGTATCGCGCGCCGGCTCCGACGGCGCAGGAACAGGAGCCGCAGACTTTTGTTCGGTGGGAGCGGTCGTCGGGGACGACGATGGGGCGACCGACGGCTCGCTCGTATCCTGGCTCGACTTGGTCTCGGCTTTGACGGCCGCCTGCGACTCGGCCGAAGACTTGGCCGCCTCGGTGGGAGCGGGCGTGGTCTGCGGCGGCTCGGCAGTGTCCGGGGTGTTTTCCGGCTGCTCGTCGGCGTCGTCCTTCTTCGCGGTCTTGTCCTCGATCGGCGTCAGATCAACGACAAAGTTGCTGTCTTCGCGGAAGGTGCGAATATCGACCGTGCCCTGGAACCCGAAATTCACCTTTGCGGTCTCAAGCCCGACCTCGGCATCGATCGACCCCACCACCGGTGGCGCGTCGAGCTTTACATCGGCAAGATCAAATCGAAGCGGCGCGGCGAACACCAGGGTCAGCTTGTCCCGGCTGCGATCGGTCGAAACGCCGGTCAATTCCGGCAACTCGAACACGTAGCGCGTGAAAGTCGGAAGCTTCGACATGCGAACGCGCACCAGCGCACTCTTGCGGGTCTGGACGACCTGTTGCTGCTGCTGCTGCTTGGCGCGATCGGCTTCGCGCGCGCGTCTGGCCAGATCCTCGACCACCTCGCGCGGCAGACCCGGCGGCGGTCCGCTCCAGCCGTCCGGCAGGAGATCGACGAATAATTGCTCGGCCGCGGTCATCTGGCTCAACGTGACCTTGCGCGCGAGCGCGATCCTGATCGCCTTTCCGTCCGGATCGCGGCGCGCGGCGCCGATATAGTCGGTGTCGTTGAGATTGAGCCGATCGATCGAAACGTCGACCGGTTCCGGGAAACTGATCACCAATATGGTGCCCGATATTCTCACCTGCGCGTCGACCTCTTGCGAGAAGCGCAGGATGAGGCGGCCATAGCCGCCGGACGTATTGAAGCTCAGATCGGCTCTGAGCGGATCGGCAAGCGCCGGACGCGGCGCAGAGAGCGCAAGCCCGACCAGCACCGTCGCGCAGCAAGCACGTATCGCTTTGAAGACAACCGACGGACTCACCATACGCGCGCGCTAAAGCTCCAGCCCGGGATCGATGCTCCCGCTTAAGCCTAGGCCGCCGCGTTTAATGCCGCCTTAACTGTACCGAATAAAAGAACCCCGCAGCCTCAACTGCCGTTCGGGCGGCCTTCGATTTTCGGCAGGGAGGCAGGATTTGCCGACCCCTGGTTGCCGTTTGCACGGCTTGCCAGCTCGGTCGTCAACCGCTCGGCCGTATCGGGAGACATCTGCGCCAGAATCTCGGACATCCGCCGCGGGTTGATCTGCGACGACATTTCGATCAGCACCTTGAGTTCGAGCCGGTCGAAGATTTTGGCGGCATCCTTGGGCTTCATATTCTCGTACATGGTGGCGAGATTCTTGAAGCGCGAGGCCTCGGCTTCCGCCTTCTTTTGCACCCCGGTGTTGGCCTTCGCCTCCAGCGTCTTGATCTCGTTCGCGCGATCCTCGAGCTTTTTCTCGGCTTCCTTGAGCATGCTTTCGCGGATGTCGAGTTCCCGTGCGCGCGCATCCAGCTCCTGGCGACGCTCTTGCAGCCGCTCGAGGATCGCGCGCTCGGCCTGCGAAACCGTACGCATGCTGTTGGGGTCGAGCTGGATCACCGTGCCGTTGACCGGCGGCGGCTTCGGCGGTGCCGCCGCCTTGTCGGGCGGCGCGTCCTTGACCTCAGGCTTTGGCGCCGGGGTCGAGCCGGTGATGGCGACGGAATTTCTCGGCGGCCGCTCCGGCGTGTTGCCATGATTGATGGCGCCGGTTACGTCCGGATAGCCGAATATCTCCCGCATCCAGGACGAACGCGGCGGGCCTTCCAGCGGTACCGTTTGCGGGATCAGCTCTTGCGAAGACGAATTCAGCGAAAGCGCGGCGACGCCTTCGCTCTTCAAGGTGCGCGGGCTGAGCAGATAGCCGCCGTCGAGCAGAAGTCCGATCACTTTGAGCGCGAACAGGCACCCGGTCGCGAGCACCACGATCGGGATGAGCCGAAATTCACGCAGCAGTCGGATCATGCCGCGAGGCCCTGCGCCCTCGAACGCTTGCGATCGGCGAAGGCCTGCGCCGCCGCCATGATGGCCTTGGTATCGGGCTGGTTCTGCCGGGGCGCCTGGGCCGTGCCCGATCGCAGCGCCGCGATTTGCGTGACGCGCGCGAGCACGCTTTCCGCCGCCTCGATCTGCCCCTTGATGTCGGTCGTGAATCTTTCGGCCGCGCGCAACCGCTCGCCCAGCGTCTGGTCTGCTTCGCGCACCGTGGTTTTGAGGCCGGCGATCGCCCGCTCGGCGGTCTCGGTCGCCGTGACCAGCTCGGCGATCGTCGACTTGAGCGTCTTCTCATTGCCGCGCAGCTGGGTGATTCCCTTGTTGAGCCGGACGCAATAGAGAATGGTGAACAGCAGCAGCACCGAGACCATGCTTTCGATCATGAAAGGGAAACTCATGCCGCCTCCATCCGTTTGGTGGTGGATTGATCCGCCTTCTCGAACATGGCGAAGGTCGTGCGCGGTTTGCGCAGCGGCTTTGCGACGCGCACCGCCACGCGATCGCCCACCCGCCCCATGCGGCCTTCGCTCAGCGTGACGTCGCCGCAGCGTACACTGACGAGCGCATCCGGCTTGATTTCCAGCATCAGCGTATCGCCGACGTCGAGCCGCATAATCCGCCGCAGCGGCAGCCGCGCCTCATACAGCACCGCATCGACCGCGACCTCCGCCTGGCCGATTTCGGTGGCGAGATGGCCCTCCCAGATCGGATCGCGGCCGAATTTTTCGCCCATGAACATCTGCAGCAGCACGCCGCGGATCGGCTCGATCGTGGCGTAGGGCAGCAGCAATTCGATGTCGCCGCCGCGATCCTCCATGTCGATCCGCAGCCGCACCAGGATCGCGGCGTTCGCCGGCCGCGAGATCGCCGCGAAGCGCGGATTGGTCTCCATCCGATCGATGTTGAACTTGACCGGCGAGAGCGGCTTGAATGCAAGCTCCGCATCCGCCAGCACGACTTCGATCATGCGCTTGACCAGATTGGACTCGATCGTGGTGTAGGGCCGCCCTTCGATGCGCAGCGCGTTCTGGCCGCGCCGGCCGCCGAGCAGCACGTCGATGATCGAATAGATCAGGCTGGAGTTGACGGTGATCAGGCCGAAATTCTCCCATTCCTCGGCCTTGAACACCGAAAGGATCGCCGGCAGCGGAATCGAGTTGAGGTAATCGCCGAAGCGGACCGAGGTGATGCGGTCGAGCGAAACTTCCACGTTGTCGGAGGTGAAATTGCGCAGGCTCGTGGTCATCAACCGCACCAGACGGTCGAACACGATTTCCAGCATCGGCAGGCGCTCGTAGGACACCATCGCCGAGTCGATGATCGCGCGAATGCCGGAATTGTTGTTGAGCGTGACGTCGGCGAGGCTGAAGCCCAAGAGGCTGTCGATTTCCTCCTGATTGAGGATGCGCTCGGCCGCGCCTTTGGCGCTATGCATTTGGCTCGAATTGTCGTCCAGCATGGCCGCCCATTGGTTGGCGGTCTGATCCTTCTCGGCGCCAGTGCCGGTTCCCGGGCCGGCGCCGGACGCAGCCGCCGCCTCCGGCTTTGCGGCGTTGTCGGCACCGCCCTGCGCCGAATCCATTGCAAGCCCCCACTCCGCGGCCAGCGCGTTGGGGTCAGTCTGGTCCTTTTGCGCCATGGCTCTTACCCGTCACTGGACGACGATTTCTTTGAACAGCACCGCATTGATGTGGGCCGGGGCAATCGATGCATTGACGCGCCGCGTCAGCTCTTCCTTGAGGCGGTAAAGCCCGGCGGAGCCGTCGAGATCGCTCGGCCGCAGCTCGCGCAAGTAGGTCTGGAAAGCGTCCATCACGCGCGGCATCACCGGCTGGATCTGCGCGATCATCAGCTGGTCTGGCAGCTCGAGCACGATTTTGACCTTGAGATATTGCGTCCGTTCACTGCCGGCGTTGGAAAGGTTCACCAGCACTTCGGGCAAGTCGACGAACACCACCGGCTTGCCCGGCACCGCTGCGACTTTGGGTTCGTGCCCGTGGGCGAAGAACAGGAAATAGGCCGCCCCGCCGCCGCCGAGCAGCACGATCGCGGCACCCGCGATGATCATGAGCTTGAGTGAAAGAAAGCCGAGGAATTTGCGTTGGGGTTGCGCTTCGCCGCTCTCGACTGCCTCGTCCTTTTCTTCTTCCTCTTCGGGCTCGACCTCCGGTTCTTTCGCCTTCACTTTTGCTTTCGCCGCCGATGCCATTTGCAACCTCAAGTATCTTTGCGACGCAAGGATCGGGGATGCGGCGAAAGCTCTGCCGCGGTCACGACCCCAGCGCCGATTGTGGCGACGGTACCGGCGGAATGGTTAACGGATGCTTTCTTGTTGCATTTGAAGCGGAATTTTTTGCCTAGCGGGCGGTCCCAACCGGCCGTTCTTGCCGCGCCGCCAATGGCCGGAAGCCCATCCAAATGCGTGAGATCGCTGAAGATTCCAATTTGGCACAGGCGCTGCATTGCAACAGCCCGAACCGCGGGGCTTGGGAGAGCTTGCCGGTTCCGTCACGTGGTCCGCCTGGGAGGGCGGCGTCACGCAGCGAAGGGAGCAGCCGATGCTGAACAGTCAGCTTATTGCGCTTTCGTGGCAGAGTGCGCTGCAACGCGAGCTCGATGTCGTTTCCAACAACATCGCCAACATCAACACGACCGGGTACAAAACCGACAACTCGGCATTCAACGAATATTTGATGCCGGGCGCGACCGCCAACCAGTTCGCCGAACCCGACCGCCGCTTGAGCTTCGTGCAGGACCGCAAAACCTGGCACGACTTCAGCCAAGGACCGTTTCAGACCACCGGGGGCCCGCTCGATGTCGCCATCGATGGCGAGGGCTTCTTCACCGTGCAGACCCAGCGCGGCGAGCGCTATACGCGCAACGGCGCCTTCCAGCTCAACAACAACGGCGAGCTGGTCACCAGCGCCGGCGATCCCGTCATCGGCGAATCCGGGCCCATCACTCTTCAGACCACCGATCGCGATATCGTCATCACCCGCGACGGCACGGTCAAAGTCCGCGAAGGCCTGAGCCTGACTTCGGATTCAACGCGCGGCAAATTGCGGCTTGTCACCTTTGCCAATCCGCAATCGCTGCGGAAGGACGGCACCAGCATGTTTTCCGTGCCCGCCGGCACGCAGCCGCAACCGGTGGCCAGTCCGAACATCGTGCAAGGCGCAATCGAGAAATCCAACGTGCGCGCGGTGTTCGAAATGACACGGATGATCGAAGTCACCCGCAGCTACACCGAAGTCGCCACCATGATTGCGCAACAGAGCGATCTGCATCGCAACGCCATTCAGCAACTGGCCGACGTCCCGGCTTAACCGAAAGAGAAGCCCATGCGCGCGCTACACACCGCAGCGACTGGAATGATGGCCCAGGAACTCAACGTCCAGGTCATCTCGAACAACATCGCGAACATGCGCACCACCGGCTACAAGCGCCAGCGCGCGGAATTTCAGGACCTGCTCTACGAGCACGTCCGCCGCATCGGTACGCAGACCTCCACGCAGGGCAATATCCTTCCCGTCGGCATCGACCTCGGCGGGGGCGTCAAGACCGTCGGCACCCCGCGCATCATGACGCAGGGCACCATCTCGCAAACCGGCTCCGACCTCGACATCGCAATTCGCGGCGAGGGCTTTTTCAAGATCCTGATGCCCGACGGCACCTTCACCTACACGCGCGACGGCTCGTTCCAGATGGACGCGCAGGGCCGCGTCGTCACCGTGCAGGGCAACGTCCTGCAGCCCGGCATTACCATTCCGCAAAACGCGTCCGGCCTCACCATCAATTCCCAGGGCCAGGTTTCGGTGACGCCGCAGGGCGCCTCCGCGCCGACCATCCTCGGGCAGATTACGCTCACGCGGTTCATCAACAAGGCCGGCCTCCAACCGGTCGGCGACAACCTGTTCGTCGAGACGCCGGCATCGGGTCCGCCGCAGGACGGCACCCCGAACACCGACGGCTTCGGCGATCTGCTCCAGAGCAACCTCGAGCAGGCGAACGTCGAAGTGGTCAGCGAAATCTCCGATCTGATCGCCGCGCAGCGCGCCTATGAGATGAACGCCAAGGTGATCTCGGCCACCGACCAGATGCTGCAATCCACGTCCAGCCTGATGCGCTGAGGGACAGCCATGATCCGCACTATCGCGCTTGCACTTCTGATTACGATCAGCACGTCCGCCGCGGCGCAGATCACCGACGCGCTCCCGCCGGCCGGTCCAAGGTTGAAAGAGCTGGCGACCGTGTCCTCCGACATTGTCCGCATCGGCGATCTCGTCGACAACGCCGGAGCCGCCGCCGATATTCCGGTGTTTCGCTCGCCCGATCTCGGCTACACCGGCGCCGTGCCGGTCGCCCGCGTGCTCGAAGCATTGGCGCAGAACAAGGTCACCCGCCTCGACACCAACGGACTGTCCGAGGTCGTGGTGACGCGCCTGAGCCGCGCGATCACGATGAAAGACATCGAAGCGCGGATCGCGCGCGCGCTGGCGGGCCAATACGGGTTCGGCGATGCCGGCAACATTTCCATCACCTTCGATCGGGAAATAAGAACCATTCACGTCGAGCCGTCGGCGACGGACGAGCTGCAGGTCGCGCGCCTGAACGTCGATCCGCGCACCGGCCAGTTCTTCATCGCCCTCGAACTGCCGGGCAGCGCCACCGCCCGCCGTCTGCCGCTGCGTTTCAGCGGCACCGCGGTGGAAACCGCCGAGGCTGCCGTGCTCACCCGCGCCCTCAATCGCGGCGAAACCGTCAAGGCCTCCGACGTCACGACCGAACGCCGGCCGAAGGCCGAGCTTGCCGGCGATTCGCTCAGCCTCCAGCAGGTGATCGGCTTTTCCACCAGGCGTGCGCTGCGTGGCGGCGCGGTTCTGCGGTCAGCCGATCTCATGAAGCCGGAGGTGATCCAGCGCAACGAGACCGTCACCATCGTGTATGAAATTCCGGGCGTGCTGCTCACCGTCCGCGGCAAGGCGCTCGATGCGGGCGCCGTGGGCGATCTCATCGGCGTGGTCAACCTGCAATCCAATCGCACCGTGCAGGCCACCGTCACCGGCCCCGGCCGCGTCAGCATCGTCGCCACCTCGCCCGGCCCGCAGATGACCACCGCATCAGTTCCGGATCCCTCCCACGCGGCGCGGCCGGGCGCCCAATGAATGGAACCACCATGTATCGATCCCTGCGTCTTGCCCTGATGGCTTCGGTTTCCGCCAGCGCGCTGTTGCTGGTCGGTTGCTCGTCGCTCGAGCGTCTGAAACTGATCGGCGAGAAGCCGCCGCTCTCGTCCATCGACAACCCGACCGCCCAGCCCGGCTACAAGCCCGTGCACATGCCGATGCCGATGCCGCAATCGGCCACCTACAATCCGAACTCGCTGTGGCGCAACGGCTCGCGCGCCTTCTTCAAGGACCAGCGCGCCCATCAGGTCGGCGACATCCTGACCGTCACGGTCAACATCACCGACAAGGCCAACATCGCCAACGAAACCCAGCGCAGCCGCGACACCAAGGAAGATTCCGGCATCGACAGCTTTTTCGGCAAGCCCAAGGTGCCGATCATGAATACGCCGACGCCGACGCGCATCTTCACCTCCGATTCCACCACCTCGCTCGACGGCAAGGGTTCGGTCAACCGCAACGAGACATTGACCACGAACGTCGCCGGCGTGGTGATGCAGGTGCTGCCGAACGGCAATCTCGTGATCGAGGGCAAGCAGGAGATCCGCGTGAATTTCGAGGTCCGCGAGCTGATTGTCGCCGGCATCGTGCGCCCGGAGGACATCCAGAGCGACAACACCATCGATTCCACCAAGATCGCCGAAGCGCGTATCTCGTACGGCGGCCGCGGTCAGCTCACCGACGTTCAACAATCGCGTTACGGCCAGCAGGTGCTCGACGTCCTGTTGCCGTTCTGACCAGGGATCAGCAGAGGGTGAGCGGAAGTCCTGACAGCGCCGTCTGATTTACGCGCCGGCTTCCGATCTCTGTTTTCTGGAATTCGACTGGCTCCCCCGCTGTCCGTGTCGCGCGGGCGGGCGGCGGAACCACGCGGCCCCTGGCAGCTCCCGCCGGGGGCCGCACTCATTTCAATCGAGACACGACTCTCGATCGCGGGCGCGCTACTGCCCGGTCGTGACGCCCGCGACCTTCACCGCTTCCGCCCATAGCGCGATATCTTCCTGGAGAAACTTCCCGAACTCCTCGGGCGAAAGACCGGCGGGCGTGACGCCTTGCTGATTGAGCTGCGCGGCGAACTTGGGGTCCTTGGCGGCCTTGGCGAATTCGGCCGCGATGCGGTCGATGATGTCCTTCGGCGTCCCGGCCGGCGCCAGCAGGCCGTTCCAGCTCACGCCGCGATATCCCGGATAGCCCGATTCCGCGATGGTCGGCACGTTCGCCACCTCCTTCGAGCGCTTGTCGTCGGATATCGCGATGATGCGGATCTTGCCGCTTTCCGCCTGCGGCAATGCCTCGGGCAGCGGCACGAACATCGTCGGAATATGCCCGCCGATCACGTCGGTCATCGCCGGCGCCGTGCCGCGATAGCTCACCGACGTCATCTCCAGGCCCGCGCGCTTGAGAAACAACGCCATCAGCAGATTGCTCACGCTGCCCGGCCCGCCGCCGCCGCCGTAGGGGAGTTTCTGCGGTTGCGATTTCACATAGGCGACGAATTCCTTGACATTGTTGATCGGCAATTTCGGATTGACGATCAGCACCTGCGGGCTCGTCCCGATCATGCTGATCGGGACGAAGTCCTTCATCTCGTAGGGCGGCTTACCCATGGCGGGATAGATCGAAATCGTGCCGGTGCCGGCCCAGAACAGCGTGTAGCCGTCGGGAGTCGAGCGCGCCACCGACTCGGCGCCGATGGTGCCCATGGCGCCGACGCGGTTCTCGACCACGAACTGCTGTCCGAACACTTCGCTCAGCCGCTGGCACGTCAGCCGCGCCAGATTGTCGATGTTGCCGCCCGCGGCAAATCCGACGATCACCTTGACCGGCTTCTGTGGCCAATTCTCTGCCTGGGCCGGGACAACGACCGACGACGCGGCAATCGCGCACAGCGAAACAAGCATCCGCCTGCGCGCTATCTTGGTGACGCACTGCATGAAATCCTCCATCGACCGATTGGCCGATATCATTTGAACGATCCGAATGAATGACGCGATCGCGAGCCTCGCGCTCGCGCGTCACTCACTCGTCGCGATAGACCCGCTCGCGCCGCTCGTGACGCTCCTGCGCTTCGACCGAAAGCGTCGCGATCGGCCGCGCTTCCAGCCGTTTTAGCGAAATCGGTTCTCCGGTTTCCTCGCAATAGCCGTAGGTGCCGTCCTCGATCCGTTGCAGCGCCGCGTCGATCTTGGCGATCAGCTTGCGCTGGCGATCACGCGCGCGCAGCTCGATGGCCCGATCGGTTTCCGAGGAAGCGCGATCGGCCAGATCAGGATGATTCTGATTTTCGTCCTGCAGATGCTGCAGCGTTTCGCGCGCTTCCTTCAGGATATCTTCCCGCCAGGCGAGCAGCTTCTCGCGGAAATAGTCCCGCTGGCGCTCATTCATGAACGGTTCTTTGTCGGACGGACGGTAGTTTTTGTTCTTGTCCGACCGCACCGCACTTCCGTTCTTCGCCTTCATTACCTTCCCACTCCGTCGCAAGCCTCCCAGCTCGCGGGCGAGCTTATAAAGCGCCGGTCAAGGGCCGACAAGCGGAATCGGATCAGATGGATATCGTGCGAAAAGCCCTGCATTTGCTGGAAAATGCGATGCCCGGGCGAGCGTGTGCAGTGCGGCAATGAGACATGATTGCGGCGGTCATTTTTCTGTCACCAAAACCGCCGTTACCGATGATGGTAAATCCTAACGCGGCGCGAGCTTCGCGATCTCGACCTCAACCCTCAGCTCGATTTCGGCCAGCACGGCATCGAGGCCGGCCTCTCCCGACGCCCCCTTCAGCTCGATTGCAGCGGACTTCAATCGCAGCAGCGTCGATGGGTTGAGCGTTCCGCCGAGCAGACCGAGCTTGAGCTCATCGAGCGCGTCAAGCGCGACCTGGCCGCGCTTGACCGCGCGTCGCCGCTTCGTCAACGGCTCGTCATCGCTTTGCAGCGCGATCAGCGCATCAATGCCGCCGATCGTGCGAAGTGCAGCGGCCTGGGCAGTTGCAGGCTGCGCCGTCCCTTCCGCAGCCACCACAAAACCGCTGCCAGAGCTGCTACGTCGCGCCGCCGATGGAGATGAAACAATGGCATTTGCGTTCGATCCGTTGATGCGCATGTCGGGTGCGTTCACTCTGCGTCTGTTGGCCGAGACGCGGTATGCGCCCGGTAGAACCACTTAGAGCCTCGCCGTTTATGGTTAACCGGCCGTTAATACTCGGCAAAATATGCCGCCTACGCGGCATGAATGACTCCAAAGGCTGCGCCGGCGACGCTGGAGTGACAAACAAAATCCATTCGTTTCAAGACGTTGCGGCAGCTCCGCCTTGGCACGCCTTTCGCAAGGTGATGCCCGGAGCATACACGTCCAAATCATCAGGGAGCTGAGGATGACGCGGACATTGACCTACGCGCTTGCCGCGCTGTTGGCGGTGTCGATGCATGTTGGCTGCGCCGGATCGGCGTCGGCCACCTCGCGCATTAAAGACCTCGTCAATATCGAAGGCGTCCGCCAGAACCAGCTCATCGGTTACGGCCTCGTCGTCGGCTTGAACGGCACCGGCGACACGCTCAACAACATCCCCTTTACCAAGCAATCGCTGCAGGCGATGTTGGAACGGCTGGGCGTCAACATCCGCGGCGCCACCATCCGCACCGGCAACGTGGCCGCCGTGATGGTGACCGCCAACCTTCCGGCCTTCGGCACGCAGGGTACCCGCATCGACGTGACCGTCTCCGCGCTCGGCGACGCCAAAAGCCTGATGGGCGGCACGCTACTGGTGACGCCGCTGCTCAGCGCCGACGGCAACGTCTATGCCGTCGCGCAGGGCTCGCTCGCGATCGGCGGATTCTCCGCCGAAGGCGACGCCGCCAAGATCACGCGCGGCGTGCCGACCGTCGGCCGCATTGCCAACGGCGCCATCATCGAGCGCGAAGTCGATTTTGCCCTCAACCGCATGGGCCAGGTGCGACTCGCGTTGCGCAACGCGGACTTCACCACGGCAAAACGCATCGCCGGCGTGATCAACGATTTCATCGGCTCGCAGTTTGCCGAGCCGATCGATCAGTCGACCGTCGTGATCACGCTGCCGGCCAAGTCGGCGATGAACATCGTGGGATTTCTGACCGAAATCGAGCAGCTGCAGGTCGAGCCCGACATGCCTGCCCGGATCGTGATCGACGAACGCTCCGGCGTCGTCGTCATCAGCCGCGATGTGCGCGTCACCACCGTCGCCGTGGCCCAGGGCAACCTGACCGTAACGGTTTCGGAAACGCCACAGGTCAGCCAGCCGCAGCCGTTCTCGCGCGGCGGCACCACGACCGTGGTGCCGCGCACCCGCATCGGCGTGCAGGAGGACGGCAAGAAGCTCTTCGTCGTCAAGGAAGGCGTCTCGCTGCAACAGATCATCGACGGCCTCAATGCGCTCGGCATCGGCCCGCGCGACCTCATCACCATCCTGCAGGCGATCAAGGCCGCCGGCGCGATCCAGGCCGAAATCGAGGTGATGTGATGACATCGCCGCTCTCCCTCGCGCCCGGACTGACGGCCGCGCTTCCCGGCTCCGCCCCCAAGCTCGCTTCGCTCGCCGACAAGGCGCACGGCGCGGCGCAGGACTTCGAGGCGATGTTCCTCAATTCCATGCTGCAGCAGGTATTTGCCGGCATCGGCGACGGTCCGTTCAACGGCGGCAGCGCCGCCAACGTCTGGCGTTCGATGCTGACCGACGAATACGCCAAATCCTTCGCCAAGAACGGCGGCGTCGGCATCGCCAACCATGTCTACAGCTTCCTGCTCGCGCAGCAGGAAAAGCAAAACGCGACGCCGCTCGCAGCGCCGCAAGGAGCAGCCGCGCCATGACCCCTTCACCCTCCGCGGCGATCCCTGCGTTCGCACCCGTCGCATCGGCCAACGAAGCCGAGATGGTGATCTCGCATCTCATAGCGGTGATGGACACCATGCTCGAGCTGGTCGAGGACGAAACCAAGCTCGTGCGCGCCGGCAAGCTCAGCGCGGCGGCGCGGCTCGTGCCGTCGAAAAACGAACTCTCGCAGCTCTATCTCGTCGATACCCAGCGCCTGAAGGCGAGCCAGAGCTATATCGCGCAATCCGCCCCGGCTGTGCTCGTTGCCTTGCGCAAACGCCACGACGAGTTTCATGCGGTTTTGAAGCTGAACCTCACGGTGCTGGCGACCGCTCATGCCGTATCGGAAGGCATCATGCGCGGCGTATCGGACCAGCTTGCGCGAAAAGCGACCCCCGCAGGCTACGGCGCGTCCGGCCGGACCAGCGGCCCGGACCGGCGCCACGCTCAGCCGCTCACGCTCAGCCGAATGCTGTAAACCGGCGGATCGCCGCACTTGCAACGCCGCCACTAACGAATTGTTAATTCCGCAGCATTTATTAATAGAGTGTTGAACGTTCGTTTCGGGTTCACGCGGCCTGATGTGCCGGGAGACCGACATGGACAGTGGCTTTACGATCAAACCTCGGCCCGGCGTGATGTCCAGGAATCACGCGCTGCGCGATCCTGTGACGGTTCGCGAGACGGCCGAAACTGACCATGATGCCGCCAAAATCGTCACCGCGGTCGGCGACAACGGCTCCAAGCAAGACAATGGAGCCCACAACGAAGCCTCGGCCCGTGAGGTTGTCCTCGATCCGGAAGGCCGCGAGGCGCTTTATAGCGCCATCGACGTCCGCGCCGATCATACGGCCGAACAACCGCCGAAGCAGGCCCTGATGCGCCTGCGGGCCTATCAGCAGCACGCGCCGCATCGTGAGCCGCACGCGGACTCCCCCGACGACACGGCCCTGTCCGGCTCGGATCCTCACGCCGATATCGAGGCTTAACGTTTCGTTGCGGCCTTGAGATTGAGCGATCCGCGAAGCTTCGGACGATTGTCCGCACTGCATTTACACTTTGTTTGCATCATGCCGCGATGCCTCGAATCACTCTTGGCTTAACTATAACTCCTAAGAAAAGCTTAAGCGCGCCGCCGTAAAAATGGTCCGAGAACGGTGGAAAGGGGTTTGGAAGAGGCACAGGACGATCGGGGGATTTGGATCGTCTAGCCACGAAATATTCAGTGTCGGCAGCCAGGAGGCTGTTATGGACGCGGGACTGACGATCAAACCGGTGACCAGCGTGGCTACGACCCACGCGGAGCCGGCTATTGGCGTCATTCCGGCCGCGCCGACCGAGCTTCCGGGCGCGAAGACTGTCGGTCCCGTCGCCGACGGCGCGCCCGCGCGCAACGAGCCGCGCCAGGCGCAGACCCCAGCCGACACCACCACGCGCGATGCCATCATCGACCCGCAAACCCGCGAGGTCGTCTTCCGGCTGCTCGACTCGCGCACCCGTCAGGTCCTGCATCAGGTGCCGGATCAGGCGTTTCTGCGGGCGCAAGCCTATGCCCGCGCCGAAGCTGCCCGTGCGCTTGCCAAGGGGCAAAATCCGAACACGCCGTCGGATACGAATAGCGTCGACACTCTGACCTGACGCGGACGCGTTCTCCAACATCGGAACGCAGGAAGTCCGGTCGACAATATTTATTGCCGCCGAACCTGATTTCTTATCAGGCGGTCTTGAATCTCCTGAAGGCCGGTGAACGGCGCAACGGATTTGGCCCGCAGAAAAGCGGCATAACCGCGATTGAGGCTTACGAAGAGGTTCTCGAGGTCCTGGAGCAGCAGAGTTTCATCTTCTTTATTGCCTTTATCGAACCCCTCGCTGTGTCTGATCGCCTCGATGATCTCGCCGACCGTGCGTTTGCCGTCGATCTGGCGCAGCAGCTGCTGGATGAACTTTCCTTTCGGCACATAGATTTTGGTTTCGCTCCCTCCTTTGTCATTGCCGAGAGTGACCGTAAACGAATCCCTGTGCTTGACCACAAGCGCAGCCAGCTCTTCTAAGGAAATCTGGTTGCTCATGCCCTTGCATAAGACCAGATCTCTATCCGTGACCCGCGCAACGGTGTCCCCTGCGGCCTTGTGCACGGCATAAAACTCGTGCTTGGCGATTCTGTTTGCCATTGCTTCGCCGATGGCCTGCTGAACCTTGAGCGGATATCCCTTGATGATCTTCAGGAGATTTTTGTCCTTGATGTGGGTTTCCGGCAGGTATTCTTCCTGGATGTAACAGTTGCCGGGTTCGCCGGCCATTTGCAGGCCGCAGCGTTCCAGCCAATCATGAACTTCCAGGATCGTATAGGCGCGATCCTGCGTATGCAGGAACATGTCGTAGATGCCGGCCGCGTTTGTTTCGTCGTTATAGGTCAGCGTCTTCAATTGCCTGGCGACTTTGTAGGTGTGGTATATCGGCAGGGATTCCAGAATTGCTTTGGTATTTTTGATTTTCTGGCGCGGGCTCTCTTCCTTGCCGTTCACGAGACGCATGAGATTTTGGATCACGTATATGCCGGTGCGCCCATAGGGCGCGTAGACCATGAGGCTCATCGCCCCGTTTGGTTTCAATACCGAGACAAGCGCTTCCAATCCGGCGTCGGGATCCGCCAGATGGTGGAGCACGCCGGCGCAGTCGACATGATCGAATTGACCGAGGCCCAGATCCGGAATATTCAAAATGCTATCGTTGACCCACTTGATATCCGTCAGTTTTCGGACGGCTGCGCGTTTCTTGGCGATGTTCGTGCTGGCCGTGCTCATATCAAGGTAGACGACTTCGCAATTCTCCTTGTCCCTGAGCTGTTCGGCCCAGGAGATCGCGTTGTCGCCGGTGCCGCCGCCGGCGATCAGGACGCGGAAGTTGTTGAAGTCCTGTCTGCCCCGGTGACAAAAGTGATTGACGGCATCGAGCCGCGACAGATAGGTCGACCAGAATTGCTTTATCTCGTCCGCCGGGTTGCGTTCCGGATAGGGAAATTCCTCGTACTGCTCGCGAACTTCGGGAAGATAATTGACCGCCATCGACACGTTGGATCCCCCTGCAAATGCCTCGGGTGGTGCAACCCGAATCGGATGGAGGGAATTCTGCGGACTATTCGCTTCCGGCCGATTAACGGTGCATAAAGGATTAACAAAGCGTAAAAAAAGAACCGGCGGGATTTTATCCCGCCGGCCCTTCCTGGATTTCCTATTCTGCCGCCGATTAGGCGAACAGACGGAGCACCGACTGGTTCGCCTGCGAGGCGAGGGCAAGCGACTGAATACCAAGCTGCTGCTGTGTCTGCAGAGCAAGGAGGTTGGCGCCTTCCTCGTTCTTGTCGGCGATGGTCAGCGAACTTGCACCGTCCTTGAGGGTTCCGATCAGGGAGTTGGTAAAGTCCTGACGGGCCTGAATAACGGCAAGGTTGTTGCCGTAGCTGGTGCCATCCTGACGCAGGTAACCCAAGGCGTTCTGAATATCCGTCAGGCTGCTCTGGATGTGGGCGACCGTATCAAACGCCGCCGCCGCGATCGTCAGACCGGTCGAGTCGCGCTTCGTGCCGGTGATCGTGAGCGAGGTGGTATTCTTCTCGTTGAACT
>Ga0187765_10000046_pt1 | contig 41492 bp, 32 predicted proteins | sample 0216_QUI02_MP05__3_FD_133018 | JGI IMG/M metagenome (GOLD analysis project Ga0187765, IMG submission 133018) | Tropical peat soil microbial communities from peatlands in Department of Meta, Colombia - 0216_QUI02_MP05_10_MG | ecosystem: Environmental > Terrestrial > Soil > Wetlands > Peat ...
CCGCTGCCCTCGACGCCGATGCCGCACGCCTCGCCGAGGATGCGGACGACGGAGGCCGAGGCGCGGCGGACGGCCGGATCGGCGGCGATCTCCGGGCCGGCCGGCGTCTCCGGCGCAGCCGGCCCTGCGATCGACGGGAACGGGTCGATCCGCGCGAGCAGGTGCAAGAGCCGCCGCGGCGGCACGACCTCGTCGAGCCGGCGGACGATCTGCGAGCGCTGCACGGCCTGGCGGACCTTCGGCTGCCCCGGAAGAAGGAGCGCGGAGGCGCTCAGCACCCAGACGAGCGCGAGCCCCGTCGCCGCGCCGAGCAGGGCGCCGGCGGCGGAGTCGAAGAAGCGGAACGGCGTCAGCTTGAGGCCGTGCCGCAGGAACGAGCCCGCAATGCCCGCCACCGCCTGCAGCGCCAAAGCGCCGAAGACGGCGCCGACGAGACCGGCGATCGGCGTCCACGGTGAGCTGGCGCCGCCATGCAGGACGTGAGGGCCGAGACGGGAGCCGGCATACGCCCCGGCCGCGAGGCCGGCGAGCGAGAGCGCACTCGCGATCAGGCCACGCCGTAGTCCGCCGAGCGCGGCGACGGCGATGACGCCGAGCGCGACCCAGTCGACGGTGGCGAGCGACACGGAGGCAAGTCTCGCAGTACCGGCGGCCGCGGCCCCCGGCTACACTAGGCGCGCCCTGGGGGCGTAGTTCAGCTGGTTAGAACGCCGGCCTGTCACGCCGGAGGTCGCGGGTTCGAGTCCCGTCGCTCCCGCTACAAGACCTGTAGAACAGCATCTTGTCTCGCCGCTCGACCGCCGGCTCTACCGCGTCCCGCACGGATCCCGCACGCGAAGCGGCCGCAAATCCCCGCCCGACGCCGGTCGTAGCCGGAGATCGCCGCATCTGGTTCCGCGGATCGAGCTCGGCGAGCGGCGCTTTCTCCTGCCCACGGCCAGCCCCGTCCGGGGCGACTCCTTACGTGCGCAACCACTCCGTCGGTCCCCCGAGCGCGCGTCGACACCACCTCCTGCGCGACCCCTCCGTGCGCGAGAGGGTCAGGGTGGCGGCGCAGAAGCGGCTCGCTCCGCGAGTGCGCTCAGGCCGAGTCCTGGAGCCTCCGCCGCAACGCGCTCGATGAGCCTTGGCGCTTCCGTGTCCCCGGCCGCGAGCAGCGTCTCGGCGAGGCGGAGCCGGTGGTGGGTAGCCCAGATCCGTGCGCCGGCGCGTTCCTCGAGCTCGATGGCTTGCCGGTAGCGCGCTGCTGCCGTGTCGTTGTCGCCGGCGAGCGCGGCCAGTCGGCCGAGGGCTCCGGCGATGCTCCCGTAGCAGATGAGGCCGCGAACGGCGACGGCGAGCCGGTCGGCGAACGGCTCGAGTAGCTCGGTGAGCTCGGCGCCGAGCTCTTGGTCGTCGAGCAGTACTGCGGCTTCGCTCAGCTCTTTCGTGGCCGAGAGCCAGTTCATATCGCGAGGCCATGATGCGGGCACTCCGGTCGCTCGTTGCGCGGCAAGCTCGCGCCGCGCTTCGCGCTCGTCGCCGAGTGCGGCCAGCATCCACGTATACATCGCGCGGTAGCCCCAGCCGGCCGGCGAGAAGCGCATGCGCTCGCGCTGCCATTCGAGGTCGAGCGCGACCGGACGGTCGTCGGCGAGTGGGATCGCCCAGTGCAGGAGGTCCGTGAAGGCGGCGTTGCCGTCGCCGGCGTGACGCCCGATCTGGGACGCGCGGCGTTGGAGTCGGGCTGCGTCTGCGGTGCGCCCGGCGAGATAGGCGCGGGCGCTTCGCCACGCGGGCACCCACCACGAGTAGACGGAGAGCCCGCTGCGCCCTGCCGTTTCGGCGTAGGCGTCGAGCTCGGCCTCGACTGCAGCGCCGTCGCCGAGCTCGTCGAGGTCGACGATCCGCCACGTTCGTGCTTGCAGTTCGAGGACGGCGTCGCCGGCCCGCTGCGCGAGCGCGAGCATCTCGTCCGCGAGCCCGAGCCGTTCCGGTGTATGGTCGGGCCCCCAGAGGACGACGTGCTGTGCACCGAGCGCGACCGCGATCGCGCGCGGGTCGGCGGTCGTGCGCGCCGTCATCACGGCCTCGGCGGCAAGCCGGTCGCGCCGACTGCGGTCGGGGTCGTAGACGAGCTCGATTGCGAGCCGGCTCTGGACGCGCGCGCGCAGCTCCGCCTCTTGGGCGGGGAGCGCCTCGAGTGCCTCCTCGAGCAGCGCCACCCGGCCGCGGTCGACGGCGAGAATCGTCACGCCGGCGCCGCCGAGGCCGAGCGCCGCCCGCGCGAGCAGGGGGCCGTCGCCGAGGCGGCGCGCGGCGGCCGCCGCCCGCTCGAAAGCGTCGTGCGCGCCGGCCGGCCGGTCGGCTTGCGTGAGCGCCTCGCCGAGCGCGCACTCGAGCTGAGCGGCCAGCTCCGGTGCTCGTACCTGCGCGACCGCCCGGCCGAGCAGGTCGGCGGCATCGCCTGCTGCGTATCCGCGCGCGAGCGCGCTTGCGGCGGCTTGCGCAACTGTCGCCACGCGCCTCTCGGGAACGAGCGGAGCAGCTTCGAGCGCGTGTCGCGCGGCGGCGACGAGCGCCTCGTCGTCGCCGCGTAGCCCGAGTGCCTCCAGCGCGCGCGCATGCAGGCGTGCGCGTTCCCCCGCCGGCGCGGCCTGCACGAGCGCCTCCTGGACAAGCGCGTGCACGAAGCCGACGCGCCGGGCGTTCTCGGCAGTCGGGGTGACGAGGCGGGCACCGGCGGCGGCGTCCAGGGCCGCGAGCGTCTCGTCCAGATCGCGGACGGCGACGGCGGCCGCGAGCTCGACGTCGAACTCCCGCCCGACGATCGCGGCTGCCTGCAGGATTTCGCGAACATGCTCGCCGAGCGATGCGACCCGCTCGGTCACGAGCTCGGCGACGCCGATCGGCAGCTCCCCGGTCGCACCGGCGTCGAGGACCGCTTCGAGGAAGAAGGGGTTGCCGCCGGTGCGCCGCCGCAACGCCTCCGCATCGCCGCGCCCATGGACGAGTGCTTCCGTCTCGTCGAGGGTCAGTCCGGCGAGCTCGATCTCCGCCGCCTCGAGCTCGTGGGCGAGTGCTGCGTGCGCGCCCGGGCGTGAGGTGGCAAGCACGAGCAGCGGCACTTCCGTGCCGCGTCCCGTCAGGTGACGGAGGAAGTCGAGCGTCGCGTCGTCGGCCCAGTGCAGGTCGTCGAGGACGAGCAGGAGCGGCCGCCCGCGGGCGGCTCGCTCGAGCGCCTCGACAAAGGTGTCGTGGCGTCGGAGGCGGCCCGCCTGGGCGTCCGAGGCTTCACGGGTTTCCGGCGCCTCCGTTCCGAGCGCCTCGACGAGCAGCGCGTACGGCTCGTCGGCCTCACGCTCCGCACGCCCACCGAGCACGGTTGCGCCGCCTGCGTGCACCTCGGCGGCGAAGCGGGCTGCCAGGCGGCTCTTGCCGATTCCCGGCTTGCCGACGACGAGCGTGATGCCGACGCCGCCGTGCGCAAGCGTTGCCCACGCCGCGGCCAGGTGCGCGAGCGTTTCGTTGCGCCCGACGAACGGCGTTCGCCACCGGTCGGGGCGGAGGCGCGGCGGCAGTGGTGACTGCTCTCCCACCGTGGCGGCGCCGCTGCGAAGGGCCGAAGCGAGAGCGCGGGTCGCCGTCGAGGGGGCAAGGCCGAGCTCCAGGCGCAGGCGGGAGGCCAGACGCTCGTAGACGGCAAGGGCCGCGCCCGTCTCACCTGCCGCCGCGAGCGTCGTCATCAAGCTGCGATGCGCGGCCTCGTCGAACGGATCCAGCTCCACTCGCCGCCGCGCCAGCGCGAGCGCAGTCTCCGGGTCGTCGGCAGAGGCGGCGACGGCGGCGAGCGCCGAGCTCCAGCGATCGCGGTGCCGGTCGCGCGCACGCAGTACCCAGTCGTCGTCGAGTTCCGGCAGCAGCTCGCCGCGCGCCAGCGAGAGCGCCGCCTCCGGCTCGCCCGCGTCCAGGAGCATGTCGAACTCGCGCACGTCGACCCAGACGTCGTCGGCGAGCCCGACACGGTCCCGCGTTGCGGTCAGCGCTGCCTCCCCGACCGGGCGCCGCACTGCCGAGAGCGCCGTGCGCAGGCTCGCGCGCGCGCTCGCGTCGAGGACGTTCGGCCACAGAGCCGCGGCAACCGCCGCCCGTAGATGCGTACCCGGGTGGAGCGCGAGCCAGGCGAGGAGCGCCCGCGCCGGCCGTCCCTCCGGGACCGGGACGTCGTGACCGTCGATCTCGAGCTCCATCGAACCGAGGACGCGCAGGCGGAGCATCGTCGGGCGAGCGTACTGCGGCAGGCGCGTTGCGCACAGGTTGCGCGGCGTTTGCGGAGGGTTTGCGGTGGCCGCCGACACTCGGTCTCGCCAAGGACCCGCGACCCAGGAGGTAGAGCACATGGCAACCATCGTCCAGAACGAGCCCGAGGCCGCCGCCGTCGAGCAGTTCATCGGCCGCGGCATCACCGATATCGCGGGCGCGATGACGACCATCTTCTGCATCGTCGGCGACCGGCTCGGACTCTTCCAGGCACTCGATCAGGGGCCGGCGAACGCCTCCGAGCTCGCCGGCCGCGCCGGGATCGACGAGCGCTACGCCCTCGAGTGGTTGCGTGGACTTGCCGCGGCCGGCTACCTCGAGAAGGTCGACGCGGAGGAGCGGTACGTCCTCCCGCCGGCACACGCGGTCGTGCTCGCACGCGAGGGGAACCCGCTGTTTGTCGGCGGCGCTTTCCAGGAGCTCGGCGGCATGCTGTCCGCGCTCGAGCGGATCATCGAGGCGTTCCGCGCCGGAGGCGGCGTACCCCAGGCTGCCTACCCCGACGACGCCTACACCGGGATGGCCCGTTTCACGGCGCCCTGGTTCGACCACCACCTCGTCGGCGCGTGGCTGCCGCTCCTACCGGAGCTGCGGACGCGCCTCGACGACGGCGTTCGCTGGGCAGATGTCGGCTGCGGTGCCGGCCGCGCCGTGATCCGGCTCGCGCAGGAGTTCCCGCAGTCGACCTTCGCGGGCTTCGACGTCTTCCCCGCGCAGGTCGAGCGGGCGCGCAGCGCGGCCGCGGAGGCGGGCGTCGCCGACCGCGTCAGCTTCGAGGTCGCCGACGCGGCGAACGGCATCCCCGGAAGCTGGGACGTGATCTCCACCTTCGACGTCGTCCACGACGCCGTCGACCCGGACGCGCTCGTGGCGGGCATCCGCCGTTCACTCGCCGCCGACGGCACCTACCTGATGCTCGAGCTGAACTGCGCCGACGAGCACGCCGACAACCGCGGTCCGCTCGCGACCGTCCTCTACGGCTTCAGCGTCCTCTACTGCATGACGACCTCGCTCGCCCACGGCGGTGCCGGGCTCGGCACCTGCGGCTGTCCACCGGCGGTCGTCGAGCGGATCGGCCGCGGCGCAGGCTTCGGGACCGTCGACGAGGTTCCGATCGGAGACCCCTTCAACAAGCTCTACCAGCTGCGCCCCTGAGGAGCATCCTGGTGGGCGGCGTCGCAGGCGCCGCCCACCACATCAAGCGCGCGCGATCAGGAAGTGGTACTCGTTCGAGAGCCGGTAGCTGCCGCTCGGTCTGCGATAGGAGGAGAGGCCGTCGACGATCGCGGCCTTCAGTTCGTCGCGGCGTTCGCGACCGGCGATCACGGCAAGCCCGGCGACGGCGATGAGCGCGCGGCCGAGCGTCTCTGCATCGGGGTACTCGAACGACCACGTCACGTCGAACTCCTCGCCCGTGGTGAGTCCTGCATCCGTCGCGAGCCGGCGCAGCAGCCCCGGCTCCGAGAGATCCGGATCGGGCGGTGCATCGGGCGGCCGGGGAGGCAGGAACGGCCGCGCGGCCTGTTTCATCGCCTCGAGGTCGCAGCGCTCATGCGCGCCCCAGACCTGAATCACGACCTGCGCCCCGGGCTTGCCGACCCGCCTCGCTTCGCCCAGGGCGGCAACCATGTCGTTGGCGAAGAAGAACGAGTTGAAGCCGGTGACGAGATCGAAGCTGTCGTCGGCCCAGGGGAGCTCCTCCATCTCGCCCACGCGCAGGTCGGCCTCCGGCAATCGCTCACGGGCGAACGCGATCAGCGCGTCCGACGCGTCGATACCGTGCGGCTCCGCCGAGCCCGCTGCGACCAGGCATAGGAAGGCTCCGGCGCCGCAGCCGATGTCGAGCACGCGCCAGCCCGGCTCGAGACCGGTGCGCTGCAGCGCGGCCTCGTAGGTCGGCCGTTGCATGTCCTCGGTGAGGGCCCAGTCCGCCGGGCGAGCACCCCAAAGCGGTCCCCAGCGCGATGCGCTCCCTGTTCCACTGGACGACACGGTCGCCACCGCCGCTCCTCGCGATAGACTACGGACCGTAGTTATAAACTATGGCCGATAGTTCTGTCAACCGCGAGCTCTCGCTCTTCTCCTATGAGATCCTCGGCCTCGTCGGCGAGGGCGGGGCCGGCGCGCACGACCTGCTGCGCATGGCCAGACACGGCCGCATCCTCGACTGGGCCGGTGAAAGCCAGTACTACGTCGAGCCGAAACGACTGGCCAAGCTCGGCTACCTCGCGGCGCGGAAGGAACCCGGCAAGACTCGAGAGCGCACCGTCTACACCCTCACCGGCAAAGGGAGGCGGGCCCTCCTTGAGTACGCACGCACGCCCGTGACGCTCACGCCGCTGAAGAGCGACCCGCTCCTGAGGCTGCTGATCTGCGACCTGGTCGGCGAGGAGGTCACCCGAGCGAGCCTCGCGACGCTGCGCGACGACCTCGAAGACCTCCGCGCCAGGCTCGACGAGTCGCAGAGGCGCGCGAGCGAGCTGCCGCACCGGGAGAAGTACCTCCTGCTCGTTGTCGACTTCCTGCGTAGCTTCCTGCGACTGCATGAGCAGTTCGTCGACGATGTCGAGAGCGAACTCGCGCCGCCGCGACGTCGGCGCAAGACGCCGTCGCGCGGACGCCGGTGAGACGGCGCAAGCGCGCTGCCGCAGCGGTGCGAGAATCGCCACCAGATGACGACGGCTGCCGAACTTTCGGCGCAGGCCGGCGAGGCGCTGGCTGCCGCCGATTGGGAGAACGCAAGGCGACTGTTCTCGGATGCGCTCGCACAGGACGAGACGCCCGAGGCGCTCGAGGGCGTCGCACGCGCAAGCTTCTTCCTCAACGACGGCTCGGCCGCGCTCGACGCACGCGAGCGCGCCTACAGCTCCTACCGTACGGCCGGCCGTGCGGTCGATGCCGCACGCGTCGCGATCGCGCTCGCTTGGGACTACCGCGCGTTTCGCGGCGAGCGCGCAGTCAGCGACGGCTGGCTGGCACGGGCACGGCGGCTGCTCGACGGCTGCGAACCGACCTCGGAGCACGGCTGGCTGGCGCTGCGCGAGGCCTCGTTCGCACTGCCGGGCGATGTGGCGCGGGCACGCGAGCGCTGCGCCGAAGCCGAGACGCTCGGGCGCGAGCTCGGCGACGTCGACCTCGAGATGACCGCGATCGCGCTCGACGGGCTCGCTCGGGTCAGTCAGGGCGAGGTCGCCCCAGGGATGGCCCGTCTGGATGAGGCGACCGCGGCTGCGACGGCGGGAGAGATGCGCGATCCGGTCGCGATCGGCTTCTCCTGCTGCTACCTGATCTTCGCCTGCGAACGGGTGCGGGACTTCGAACGCGCAGGGGAGTGGTGCGAGCGGCTTGCACGCATGGCCGAGGGCTGGAACGTTCGCGCGCTGCGAGCGGTCTGTCGCGCCCACTACGGCACCGTCCTGATGCTGCGCGGAGAGTGGGACGAGGCGGAGGCCGTCCTGAACGAGGCCGCCGACATCCTGCCGGCCCAGTCCGGTGAGGGCGCCGATGCGCGGGCTCGACTAGCGGAGCTACGCCGGCGGCAGGGCCAGACGGAGGAGGCGTCGGAGCTGGTCGCGCAGGCGGAGCACCATCCGATCGCGGTTCTCACCGCCGCCGCGATCGCGCTGGGCCGCGGCGACACCGCGGCGGCTGTCGACGGCGGATCGCGCTACCTGCGGCTGATCGAAGGCGCGAAGACCGAGCGCGCCGCCGGACTCGAGCTGCTTGCGGAAGCCCACGCGGTGGCGAGCTCGAGCGCGGATGCCGCCGCGGCCGCAGCCGAACTGGCCGAGATCGCGGAGTCGGCCGGGACCGATCCGCTGCGCGGCGCCGCCCGCGTGGCAGAGGGCCACGCGCACGCCACCGCCGACCGGCTCGACGATGCACGCCACGCGTTCGACGACGCCGTCCAGCTGCTCGGCCGCGCGGGCCTGCCGTTCGAAGCGGCGCGCGCCCGCGTGGAGCTCGCGCGCACGCTCCGCGAGCTCGGTCGCGGCGAGGCGGCACGGCACGAGCTGGAGCGCGCGCGCGAGCGTTTCGCCACGCTCGGCGCGCGCGGCGAGGAGCGGGCGGCGGCTGAGCTCGGGCGAGTCCAGCGACCGGACGAGACCGGGCTGTCGGTGCGCGAGACGGAGATCCTCGCGCTCGTCGCGCGCGGCCTCAGCAACAAGCAGATAGCGGCGGAGCTGACGCTGAGCGAGCACACCGTGCACCGCCACGTCGCGAACATCCTCGTCAAGCTGCGCCTCTCCTCGCGGACGGCCGCGGCCGCCTACGCCGTCCGCCACGGGCTCGCCCGATAGCGCGCCCTGTCCTGGCCCGAACGGGCCAGAACGCGGTTGGCCCGGATGGCCGAAGTCAGGGCTACGGCTGCGGCGGATCCTCCGGGACGACGATCGAGGAGGAGCCAATGCAGATCACCAGTTCTCTCAGCGACTTCGAAGCGGTCTTCACAGGGGAGCTGATCCTCCCGGGAGACCCGCGCTACGACACCTCGCGGGCCGTCTTCAACGCGATGATCGACAAGCACCCCGCGTTGATCGCGCGCTGCGCGACAACGGCCGACGTCGCCGCCGCCGTCGGCTTCGCCCGCGAGACCGGCGTCGCCGTCGCAGTGCGCGGCGGCGGGCACAGCGTCGTCGGCTACGGCGTCTGCGACGGCGGCATCGTGATCGACCTCGGCAAGTTGAAGTCGATCGACGTCGACCCGGCCGGCAAGACTGCACGCGCGGGCGGCGGCGTGCTCTGGGGCGAGCTCGACGCGGCCACACAGCAGCACGGCCTGCATACCCCCGGTGGCCGGGTCACGAGCACGGGTATCGGCGGGTTCACCACCGGCGGCGGCTATGGCTGGACCTCATCGAAGCACGGCCTCGCCTGCGACAACCTTCTCTCGGCAGAGGTCGTGCTCGCAGACGGAACGGTCGTACGAGCGAGCGCGGATCAGCGCGCCGACCTCTTCTGGGGCATCCGCGGCGGCGGCGGCAACTTCGGCATCGTCACCGAGTTCGAGTTTCGGCTGCACGAGCTCGGCCCCACCGTCCTCGCCGGGCTCGCGCTTTGGCCGCTCGAGCGCGCGCCCGAGGTGATGCGAGCCTGGCGCGACTACGCCGACCAGGCGCCCGATGAGATCTCGACCGCATGCGTCGTCGTCACGGCACCGCCGGAGGACTTTGTTCCCGAGCACCTCAAGGGGCGGCCGGCGCTCGGGGTGGCCGTCCTCTACGTCGGCGACCTCGACAACGGGGCGGCGGCGGTGCAGCCGCTCAAGGACCTGCGGCCCGACCTCGACCACATCGGCCCGATGCCCTACACGGCCTTCCAGGCCGCGCTCGACGCGACCGCGCCGCCCGGCTGGCGCAGCTACTGGCGCGGCGAGTACCTCCACGACCTCACGGACGAGGCAATCGACGCCTTCCTGCGCAACGGAGCGACCCTGCTCGAGACCGCGCCACCGCTCAGCCAGGCGGTCATCTTCCGCATCGGCCAGCGGATCAACACGGTCCCCGAGGACGCAACGGCGTTCTCACAGCGTGACGCGAACTACCTCTTCCACCCCATCGCCGTCTGGAAGCACGCCGCCGAGGACGAAAGCGTGCTCGCCGCAGGCCGCAGCTTCGCCCAGGCAATGCGAGCGTTCGCGACCGGCAGCCCCTACCTCAACTTCACCCCCGAGCAAGACCGCGTCCTCGACGCCTACACCGCCGACGCGTACAGCCGGCTCGTCGCGCTGAAGGACACCTACGACCCGAACAACCTCTTCAGCCTCAACCAGAACATCGCGCCGAGCGCCCGTCCGGAGAGCCCCGTGCTTGCCCGCTGACGGGGAAGCAGGCAACAGCCTCGGCAGCCATCCCGCCCGTAGCCGGTTCCGGGTTCGGCCTGCGATGCACACGAGCTCCGGCCGGAGGCCCCTGATGTAGCCATTTCCGCGGGCTGACTCGCCGCTTGCATCGTGGGTATCGACCGTTATAAGGTCATCCTGTCCGTACAGGCCTTGGTCGATTCCATGACAGCCGTGTCCGTGGGTCAGGGGCAGCAGGGAGCCTCGGCCGTTCGGTCGTCACGGCTCGGGGCCTGGCGCCATCAACAGGAGGTTCCACGTCGATGAGCGACACCGCGTTGTCCTCGGCTCCCTCCGGTGGTACTGCAGTTCCCGCGTTCAGCCGGAACGCCACCGGGCTCGTTCGGCAAGTCTCGCTCACGCAGCAGATCGTGTTCAATCTCGCATCGAGCAACGCCCTGGGGTTGGGACTGGTCTTCTTCCTGTCGGTCGTCGTCCTCTTCCCCCGGGCGAACATCTACATCGCATTCCTGCTCGCCGGTGCGGGGAGCTTCTTCGTCTGGACGACCTTCGCCCTGCTGACCGCGGCCATCCCGCGCGTCGGGGGCGACTTCACCATCAACTCCCGCGTGCTGCCGCCGTGGCTCGCCCTCGGCGGGAACATCGGGTCGTTCATGGGCGGCCTCTTCGGCGTCCCGATCTTCGGCTACTTCATGGCGACGCTCGCCCTCTCGCCTGCGCTCGCCGTCATCGGAGGAGTCAGCGACTCGCCAACCCTCACCCGGTGGAGCACGTACTTCAGCACCGAGCACAAGAACGTCCTGTTCATCACGACGCTCGTCGTCGTCGCGCTCATCAGTTTCCTGTCCTACCTGGGGACGCGGCTCGTGATGCGGGTCGCGACCGCGATGCTGATCGTCGCCGCGGTCGGGTTCTTCGTCGACATGCTGATCCTGCTGTTCACCAGCCACGGCCACTTCGTCAACTCGGTGAACAGCGTCGCCGGAGCCGACGCGTACGAGAAGACCGTGAAGGCGGGCGCGTCCTCGGGCGCGTACCCGGATCACGGATACTCGACGAAGATGACGATCGGAGCCGTGTACTACGCGCTCACGCTCTGCATCTACATCTATTGGGGCACGTACCTGTCGGCCGAGTTCCGCAAGGCGGGCCAGCGTCGCCGTCAGCTGCTCTCGATGTGGGGAGCGGGCATCGGCAACCTCACCGTCCTGCTGCTCGCGATCTACATCCTCATGAGCACCGTCGGCTACGACTTCTTCGTCTCGGCATTCGGCGGCAACCTCCACGCTCCGGGCGCCGCGTCCGGAGTGGGGAGCGCCGGCTACGTGTACTTCGCCGGGCTCGTCGCGTCGAACACCGCCCTGGTCGCGATCCTCAGCTTCGCGTTCCTCGGCTGGTTCCTGCCGGCGTGCTTCACGCAGGCCGCCATGGTCCAGCGGGCGGTGATGACGTGGTCCTTCCACGGCCTGCTGCCCAAGCGGTTCGCAGGCGTCAGCGACCGCACGCACACGCCGACCCTCGCGATCATCACGACGGCGGTCATCTCCGTTCCGCTCGCCGTGTGGATCGCGTACAGCGACAACTTCTTCCAGTACTTCGCGATCGCAGCCGTCTCCGCCTACCCGTCGCTCGTCCTGATCGGGATCACGGCGACGATGATCAAGCGGAAGCGGCCGGATCTGTACAAGGGCTCGCCGGCGGACTGGCGCCTCGGCGGCGTCGACGTCCTCCCGATCGCCGGGATCCTCTGCGCGTTCATGGGCGCAGCGGCGATCTTCCTGCTCTTCTACTTCCACACCAACGTCGGCCTGAAGTACACGACGGCGACTGCGATCTACCTCGCCGGCATGTTCGTGCTCGGGCTCGTGTGGTGGCTGGGAGCGCAGGTGCTCCAGCGCCGGCAGGGCGTCGACATCAGCCTCGCCTACAAGACGATCCCGCCGGACTAGACGCATGCGCAAGCTCGTATCCCGCACTCGTAGCGGCCGCCGCTCGGCGCGCATCTGCTTCGTCACGGACGTGCACGGTTCGGAACGCTGCTTCAAGAAGTTCCTCAACACGGGCAAGTTCTACGACGCGCAGTACCTGATCCTCGGCGGCGACATCACGGGCAAGACCCTGGTGCCGGTCGAGCGGTCGAGCGGCGGTTGGCGAGCGGAGTACGGCGACCATTCGTACGTCGACCTCACGGATGGAGAGAAGGACGAGCTCGTCCAGCTCATCCGCGACAACGGGATGTACCCGGTCGTGGGCGAGCGCGACGAGCTCCTCCATCTGTTCAGCGAGGAACGGCGCGAGCAGACCTTCGTGGAAGCCGTCGTTGCCGGCATGCAGCACTGGATGGAGCTGGCGGAGGAGCGCCTGGCAGGCACGGGCATCCGCTGCTTCGTCACGCCCGGCAACGACGACTTCTTCGAGATCGACGACGTGCTGCAGGCGTCGGAGACGGTCGAGTTCGGCGAGGGGCGTTGCATCCGGCTCGGCGAGCGGCACGAGATGATCACGTCCGGCTGGACGAACGTCACCCCGTGGCACTCGCCGCGGGAGGAGGGCGAGCCCGCCCTCGCCGGCCGGATCGAGGCGATGTTCGCCGAGGTCGAGAGTCCCGAGAACCTCATCGCCGTGCTGCACTGCCCCCCGCGCGGCACGGAGCTCGACCAGGCGCCGATGATCGACTCGGAGCTCCGGGTGCAGACCGCCGGCGGCGGCGTGCAGATGGGGTCGGTCGGGTCGACGGCCGTCAGCGACTTCATCCGAGAGCGCCAGCCGCTGCTCGGTCTCCACGGGCACGTGCACGAGTCGAAGGGGTCGCAGTACCTGGGTCGCACGCTGTGCCTCAACCCCGGCTCGGAGTACACCTCCGGGATCCTCAACTGCGCGATCGTGACGCTCTACGAGGACCGGGAGCCCGAGTTCCAGTTCACGAGCGGCTGACGCCGCGCGATCGGAGGTGCGAGACAGTGAGTGACGAGCGTGCTCTGCGAGTCGCCGAGGCGGCTCGAAGCGTCGGTGCGGACTGGGCACTGCTGACGTCGGCGGACGCGGTCTGCTACGCGACACAGCACACCGGCATCATCGAATGGGGCGTCTCCCCGTTCGCCGGGGGGCCGTCGCTCGCGTTCGTCTCGGCCGACGGCTCCGTCGTCGCGTTGCTCGTCAACAACATCGAGGAGGCGGGAGCGAGGCGCGCCGGCGCCGGCCGCGTCCTGACGTACGTCGGGCTGGCGCTCGGCGAACGCTCGCCCGTCGCGGATCGCTACCGGGCCGCCGTCCGGAACGCCCTCGACGAGCTCGGCGTGGGCGGCGTCGTCGCGGTCGAGGCGGCGACGCTGTCGGCGATCGTCGCCGAGGAGCTCGCCGCGCGGGGCGTCACGGCGGTCACGATCGACACCGAGCTCGACCGGGTGCGATCGACGAAGACCGCGGTCGAGATCGAGCGGCTCCGCTTCGCCGCCGAGGTCGTGGACGCGGGCCAGAAGGCGGTTCTCGCCGCCGCCCGGCCCGGGCGGACCGAGCTCGAGATCTGGGCGGACGTGCGGCTCGCAATGGAAGAGGTCGCCGGCGAGCGCGTCCCCGTCGCCGGAGACCTCACCTCCGGCGTGGCGAACACCGCGGCCATCAGCGGCTGGCCGACCGGACGCGTCGTGCAGGAGGGCGATCCGGTCCTCTGCGACCTCGGGCCGCGGGTGAACGGGTACTGGGGCGACTCGTGCAACACGCTCTTCATCGGCGGGGAGCCGAGCGCCGCGTTCATGAAGCTCTACACGACGACGCAGCGGTCGGTCGAGGTCATCCTCGAGACGCTCCGCCCGGGCATCAAGGCCGCCGACTTCGACCGCAAGGTTCGGTCGGTGTTCGAGGACGCCGGCGTGAACAACCCGCTCCACATCGGCCACGGCATCGGCACAGGCGTGCACGAGTGGCCCCGGATCGTCCCCGACCAGGATGTGACCATCCAGGAGGGCATGGTGCTCATGTGCGAGCCCGGCGCGTACGACCCCGCCGTCGGCGGCGTGCGGCTCGAATGGATGTACCTCGTCACCGCGAACGGCAACGAAGTGCTGAGCGGCTTCCCGCACACGCTTCGATGACGCGCTTCGCCGGTAAGCGCGTCCTCGTCACCGGGCTCTCGAAGGGGATCGGCTACGGGATCGCGCGCGCCTTCCTCGAGGAGGGCGCCCGCGTCGTCGGGATCGCGCGCAACGCCGAGGTGCTCGAGCGCTCGGTGCAGGAGCTCGGCGCGCTCGGCGAGGTGGTGGGCATCCCCGGCGACGTGTCCGTGCGCGCCGACGTGCGTGCCGCGGTCGACGCGTGCGTCGAGCGCTTCGGCGGCCTCGACGTCGTCGTCGCCCAAGCCGGCACCGCCGAGGTGCGTGCGTTCCTCGACATCGACGACGCTGCCTGGGACCGCATCCTCGCCGTGAACGTGAACGGCGTCTTCTACACCGTGCAGGAGGGCGCACGCGTGATGGAGCCGGGCGGGTCGATCGTCGTCATGGCCTCGACGAACGCCATCTTCCCGGAGCAGCACACGGTCCACTACAGCACGACGAAGGCCGCGGAGGTCAACTTCGTCCGCGCGTGCGCGCTCGACCTCGCGGAGCGCGGGATCCGCGTCAACGGCGTCCTGCCCGGCGTGATCCGCACGCCGCTCGCCGCCCCGATCGTCGACGACCCGGTGGCGGCGGCCGAGTACCTGCAGAGCGTCCCGATGCGGAGGTTCGGCGAGCCATCCGAGGTGGCGAGCGTCGTCCTCTTCCTCGCCTCGGAGGCGGCGTCGTACATGACCGGGCAGAACCTCGTCGTCGACGGCGGCACGACGCTCGGCATGGTGCTGCCGCTGCCCGACATGGAGATGTCGGGGTTCGACCCCGGCAGGTAGCTCTACTCGACCTCTTCCGGCTCCTCGTACCAGCGCATGCGGTCGCCGACGCGGTCGCGCATCTTCCAGCGCCGCGACTTCGGGGCGGCGTCGATGCGGCTCCAGAGCGCGTCGAGTCGGTCGGCCAGCACGCTGCGATCCTCGCCGGACAGGTCGAAGTGCTCGACGGCGGCGCGTGCGCGGTCGACGTTCATCTTCGTCGTGCGCCAGAGCCCCCAGTCGTCGGCGCAGAGCTTGGCCACGTACGCCCCGTTGACCGTGTCGGCGTCGTGAGCTCCGACGTCGTGCTCGACGAGCAGCGACAGGATGTCCATCAGGTCCTTCTCGTTCAGCTCCACGATCTGGAGCTTCGTCAGCAGCAGCTCGGCGAGAGGGATCGTCTCGGAGTCGAGCTCGAACCGGTCGACGATCGGAACCACGTGGCACATCTCGAACGAGCCGACGAACATATCGAGCTGACGCTGATGCTCGACGTCGTAGAACAGTGCCCGCCGGCCGGCGTTCATCGCGTTGAACGCCTCGTCGGCCACGTATCCGAGCGAGACGACGAAGCTCGCCGCCTCCCGGCCTGCCGTCTTCGGCGTGGCGAGGTCGAGGTCCTTGTACTGCCGGACGAGGCTGCCGCGCAGCGGCTGCGACGCATGCCGGCGGATCGCGAGCCCGCCGATGAGCTTGACCGGGACGGAGCGAGCCGCGGCGCGCTCGAGGATACGGTTCGCCTCGTCGACGATCTCGGCGAGCGGCCGGTCGTCGAAGTCCGCTGCGGTCCCGGCGGTCACGATGCCGCCTTCCGGCCCTGCACCTGCTCCATCGCGTCCACGAACGCGTACAGCGAGCCGGCTGGGACGTCGCTGGCACGGTCGAGTGTGGCGACCTCCGCCGGCTCGAGCTCCCACTCGAGCGACGCGAGGTTGTCCTCGAGTTGCTCGCGCGTGCGAGCGCCGACGATGGGGGCGACGACGTCGGGCTTCGCCCGAACCCAGTTGAGCGCCACCTGCGCGGGCGAGACCCCGCGGGCCTCGGCGACGCCGACGAGGGCGTCGACGACGGCCCACGTCCTGTCCGTGGCACGCTGGTCCCACGAGTCGGGCTGCCACGACTCGAGCCAGTCGGCGACGCGCGTGCCGGTGGGCGGCGCGCCGGCCGATCGCCGGTACTTGCCGGTGAGCCACCCTCCGCCGAGCGGGCTCCACGGGACGAGCACGAGGCCGGCCGCGCGGCAGGCGGGCAGCACTTCGAGCTCGCTCATGCGCGACAGCAGGTTGTACTCGTTCTGGACGGCCACGAACTGCTCCCAGCCGTGCATGCCGCAGAAGCCCCACGCCCGCATGAGCTGCCAGCCGAGGAAGTTCGACGCTCCGAGGTGGAGAGCCTTGCCGGCGCGGACGAGCCCGTCGAGGCTGGAGAGCGTCTCCTCGAGCTCCACCCCCGGGTCCCACGCGTGCATGTAGTAGAGGTCGACGTAGTCCGTCTGCAGGCGGCGCAGGCTCGCCTCGACGGCAGCGACGATGTGCTTGCGCGAGCTGCCGAAGTCGTTCGCGCCCGGTCCTGTACGGCCCCAGGCCTTCGTCGCGACCACGAACTCGTCGCGTGCCCCGCGGCTCGCGAACCAGCGGCCGACGATCTCCTCGGCGCGCCCGCCGCCGTAGACGTCGGCGCAGTCGATGAAGTTGCCGCCCCGCTCGCGGAAGAGATCGAGCTGCGCGAACGACGCCTCCTCGTTCGCGTCGCTACCGAATCTCCACGATCCGAGCGACAGCTCGCTCACCCGCAGTCCCGTCTTCCCGAACCTGAGAGTTTTCATCGCTCCTCGCGGCAACCTAGCGGATGGCTGTGATGAACGTCTGTCACCCGAGCACGCGCTTCAGCTCGGCGGTGATCGCAGGCACGATCTCGTGCAGGTCGCCGACCATCGCGTAATCGGCACGCGTCACGATCGGCGCCTCGGGATCGGAGTTGATCGCGAGGATCTTCTTGGCTCCGCGGCAGCCGGCGATGTGCTGCGTCGCGCCGCTGATGCCGCAGGCGATGTAGAGGTCGGGGCCGATCTTCGTTCCCGTCTGGCCGATCTGCTCCGTGTGCGGCCGCCAGCCTGCGCTCGTGACCGCGCGCGTCGTCCCGACCGCGCCGCCGAGGAGCGCGGCCAGCTCTTCGAGCGCGCCGAAGCCCTCGGCGGAGCCGACGCCGCGCCCGCCGCCCACGACGACCTTCGCCTCGGCGAGCGAGACGCCCTCGGTGTGCTCTTCGATCCGGCCGACGACGTGAACCTGCTCGTCGGCTCGCGTCACGGCCGGCGAGAAGGGCTCCGTCGCAGCCGGCGCGCCGCCGGCATCCGCCTCCACCGCGTGCGGGGCGACCGTGATGAGCTTCGGTGCGCCGAGCAGGCGCGCCTCCTCGAGCAGGCTGCCGCCCCAGCGCACACGCGTCACGACGTCTCCGTGCATCGCGGTGACGTTCGTCGCGACCGCGAGGTCGAGCCGCGCGCCCGTGTGCGCGAGGACCTCGTTGCCGCGGTCCGAGCCGGCGGCGACGACGACGTCCGGCGCGAGCGTTCTCGTCAGCTCGCAGACGGCCGCCGCCCACACGGCGGGCGCGTACGGGCCGGCGGCCTCCGCGACGTAGAGGACCTCCGCCGCGACGTCGGCCGGCCCGGCGAGGGAGAGCGCGTGGACGGGCGGCGTCTCGAGCGCCCGGGCGAACGCGAGCGCCTGGAGCGAGAGGTCGTCGCCCGGCTCGACGAGAACGAGCACGCCGGCCATCACACAGCCCCGATCTGCTGCATGACCTCGACGGCGCGCACCGCCGCCTGCGGTCCCTCTCCGAGGAGCTCCACGTGCTTCCCCGGGCCGGTCGGGAGCAGGAGCCGGAGCATCTCGAGCTTCGGCTCCGGACGCACCGGCTCGCGCACGTCGATCGGTTTCGACCTCGCGCGCAGCCGGCCGGGAACCGACGGGTAGCGCGGCAGGTTGAGGCCCTCGAGCACGGTGACGACGGCAGGCGTCGGCACCTCATACATGTCGCGGGCGCCGCCGACGTCCCGCTCGCAGCGCAGGCGCCCGCCGTCGACGGGCTCGATCCGCTTCACACCGACCACGACCGGCAGACCGAGCGCGTATGCGACCCGGATCCCGACCTGGTAGTTCCCGGTGTCCGCCGAGTCGTGACCGAGCAGCACCACGTCGAACGGGCCGTCGTCGCCCACGACGCCGGCGATCGCCGCCGCCGTCCCCATCGCGTCCCACTCGCGGCCGTCGGTGGCGAGCAGGATGCCGCGGTCGACGCCCGTCGCCATGCAGTCGCGCAGCTGCTCCTGCGCCTCAGGCGGCCCGAGCGTTAGGACGACGCTCTCGCCGCCGTGCGCCTCGACGAGACGCACGGCCTCTTCGACCGCGCACTCCTCGTGCGGCCCGATGGTGAAGCCGAGATGCTGGGTCTCGATCGCCCGGCCGTCAGCCGTCAGCACGATCGTGCCGCCGGGGAGCGGGACCCGCTTGACACAGACGAGCGCTCTCACGAGCGGATCCGCACGTTCTCGGGATCGAAGAGCGCGGTCGCGCCGACGGCCTCGACCGTGACGGGATACCGCTCCTGCATGTACTCGACGGCGAGCTTCTCGCCGACGTGCGCATGCTCCGCCGGGAGATACGCCATGAGGAGGTGCTTGCCGATGGACGGCCCCGTGCCGGCCGTCGTCACGTACGAGCGGCGGCCCTTTGCGTCCGTGACCGGTGTGCCCTCGCGCGTCAGGATGGGCTCGCGTCCGAGCGGATAGCGCTTGACCCCGGACGCCGACGTGTGGTCGTCGATCGTGAGCGTGCAGAGCGTCGCGACCGGATCCGACTCGCGGTGCACGACGTGCGCCGTCTTGCCCACGAAGTCGTCCGCCTTCACCGTGCCCCAGGCCATGCCGGCCTCGACGGGGTCGTAGTCGCCGTCGAGGTCGATGCTGAAGGCGCGGTAGCTCTTCTCGAGGCGGCCGGTCGTGCCGTATACGCCGATCCCGGCGGGGACGAGACCGTGCGGCCGCCCGGCCTCCCAGAGTGCGTCCCACAGCTCGAGCCCGCGCTCCATCGGCGTGTACAGCTCCCAGCCGAGGTCGCCGACGTACGAGATGCGCGCCGCGACGACCCCGTTGTCGAGCTCCTTCCACGTCGCGAACGGGAACGCCTCGTTGGAGACGTCGGTCCCGGTGATCGACGAGAGGATGTCGCGTGCGCGGGGGCCCCAGAGCCCGAGCGTGCACAGAGCCTCGGTCTGGTCGACGAGCGTGGCCGAGCCGTCGCGCGGCAGGTGGTCGGCGAACCACTTCATGTCCGCCATCCCGTGCGCGCCGCCGGTGACGACGCGGAAGCGGTCGTCGTCGATGCGCATGATCGTCAGGTCGGACTTGAAGCCACCCTTGGGGTTGAGGAGCGGCGTATAGACGACGCGGCCCGTGGCGACCTCCATCTGTCGCATCGCCAGCTGCTGCACGCACGCGAGCGCGCCCGGGCCGACGACGTCGAAGATGCAGAACGCGGTCAGGTCGATGACGGCCGCGCTCTCGCGCATGGCGAGATGCTCGGCGTTGATGACGGGCGACCACCAGCGCGCGTCCCACTCGTGCTCGCGGCCCGCGACGCCGTACTTCTCGACGAGCGGCGCGTTCGACTCGTACCAGTGCGGGCGCTCCCACGCGCCGGCCTCGTAGAAGACTGCGCCGAGCTGCTTCTCACGCTCGTGGAACGGCGAGACGCGCAGGGGGCGGTTCGACTCCCACTGCTCGAGTGGGTGGACGATCCCGTACGTCTTGTTGTATCCCTCGGACGCACGGCTCTTCACGTGCTCGGGCGTCTTCTGGCAGTCGTAGAAGCGCGCGATGTCGGAGTGGTGCAGGTCGATTCCCGGCTCGCCGAACGTCATCCACTCGGCGACCGCCCTGCCGACCGCCGGGCCCTCCTTCACCCACACGGCAGCGACCGACCACAGGCCCTTCACCTCGGGCGTCTCCCCCAGCAGCGGCAGCCCGTCCGGGGTGAGCGAGAGCAATCCGTTGATCGCATACCGCTGACCGACGGACTCGTCCGTGAGGATCTCCGGCATGAGCTCGAGCGCGTCCTCGAGCTGTGGCTCGAAGTCCTCTTGCGTGAACGGCAGCTCCGTCGGCGAGAGCGCCGACTCCTCGATCGAGGGGATCTCGTCCGGCTCGTGCAGGATCGGGCGGTGCGCGTACGAGCCGATCTCGAGGCCCTGCCCGTCCTGGCGCTCGTACATGAGCGGGTCCATGTCGCGGACGATCGGGTAGCCGATCGCCGTCTCGGCGTCGAGGAAGCGTGGCACCGGGCCGACATCGATCATCTGGTGCACGGCGGGCGCGAGGGGGATCGAGGCGCCTGCCATTCGCGCGATCCGCGGGCTCCAGCACCCGCATGCGACCGCGATGACGTCCGTCTCGACGTCGCCCCGCGTCGTGCGCACCCGCCGGACGCGCCCGTCCTCGACGTCGATGCCGACGACCTCGGTGTTTGCGAACACCTGGAGTGCGCCCGCAGCCATGCCGCGCTCGCGCATGATCGTCCCGAACCGGAGCGAGTCGACGACCGTCACTCCCGGCGTGTAGAAGCCGCCGAGCACGATCGACGTGTCCACGAACGGGACCAGCTCGCCGATCTCCTCGGGCGTGAGGAGCCGGCAGCCGTCGACGCCCCACGACGTCGCCGACGCCATCCGGCGGCGCACCTCCTCCATCCGCGACTCGGTGCGCGCCACCTCGATCCCGCCGCACTCGATGCTCGTGCCCGCCTCGGTGTACTGGCGCGCCGACTCGACGGTCAGCTGCGTCATCTCCTTCGAGTGGTCGACGAGGAAGATGAAGTTCGACGCGTGCCCCGTCGAGCCGCCCGGGTTCGGGAACGGGCCCTTGTCGAGGAGGACGACGTCGCGCCAGCCGAGCTCGCACAGCCAGCCCGCGAGGCTGTTGCCGACGATTCCGCCTCCGATCACGACGACGCCGGCGGTGGCGGGGAGTGATCGGGTTTCAGTCATCGACACGAGTGAGACCTCCGAGGGCCGTATCAGGGCGGGTTAACGCGCGGCGCATCGCGACCTGGAACTCGTCGACGTGTTCGCGCATGAGCCTGCCCGCCTCGCGGGCACGGCCGAGGCGGATCGCCTCGAGCAGGGGCGCGTGCTGACGCACCGCCGCGTCGAGGTCGTGAGCCTGGCCGAGGGCGCCGTGCCAGATGCGACGCGCCAGGACGTAGTGCTCCTCGAGCATCTGCTCGAGGAGCGCGTTGTGGGCGCACCGGTAGATCGTCTCGTGGATCCGCTCGTCCAGCTCCATGCGCGCGAGCTGGTCGAGCTGACCCAGGTGCGTGAGCTCGGCGGCGAGGGTCGCGATGTCGTCGCGCTCCGCGGCGGTCGCGCGCTCGGCGGCGAGGCGGCACGCGTGGCTCTCGAGCTCGCTCCGCACCTCCGACAGGCTCGCGAGGTCGCGGACGTCCACGGCCGTCACGAACATGCCCCGACGCGGGTACACCTCGACGAGGTGCTCCCGCGCCAGCTGGCGCAGAGCCGCCCGGATCGGCGTGTGCCCGATGCGGAGCCGGTCGATGAGCGAGCGCTCATCGATCACCGCGCCCGGCTTCAGCTCGAGCGTGACGATCATCCGCCGGATTGCCCGGTGTGCCTGCTCCGCGAGGGAGCCCGCTCCGACGGATGGCGTGGGCGTAGGCAATCCGCATGAAATATATTACTCATATCTCAGCCTGGCAAGGGTCTTCTTCGCCGGGGTCGGCAGCGCTGCACCTCGCTCCGGATCACGCAGGGGTGAGCACCGCCCCGCCGCGGCCGTCCGTCACGGCGCCGCCGCGGAGCGCGACGACGCCGTTCACGACCACGTGCGCGGTGCCGGTGGCGAGCTTGTTCGGGTCCTCGAGCGTCCCGGACTCGGAGACGCGCTCGAAGTCGAACATGGCGAGGTCGGCGCGTGCTCCCGGCTTCAGCACACCCCTGTCGCCGAGGCCGATGCGCTCGGCCGGCAGCGACGTCACCCTGCGGATCGCCTCCGGCAGCGACAGCGTCTGCCGCTCGCGGACGACGCGCCGCAAGAACCAGGACGCCCACGTGAACGCCCCGTAGAACACCTCGTCGCCCAGCGGCCCGTGAAGGCTCAGCGCGGTGGCGTCCGAGCCGACGGAGCAATGGGGGTGCGTGTAGAAGCTGGCGAGCTCGTCCTCCGGGTACATCCGGATGAGGATCTGGGGACGGTGGATGTCCTCGCCTTCGCTGCGCAGGATGTCGAGGAGCGTGTCGAGCGGGTCCTGCCCCCGCGGGGTGAGCTCGGCCACGGTCTTGCCGATGAGCGAGGCGTCGCGGGTCAGCACGACGATCATCTCTTCCGGCCCCGGGATGCGGATGAAGCGCCGCACGTAGCCGGGGTACTCCTTGATTCGCTCACGCTCCGCCTTGTCGCCGAGCCGCGCGTCGATGTCCTCCCGCGATCCGGCAAGCGCCCAGAGCGGGAGCATCGCGCTGATGTTCAGCTCGCCCCAGACGCGCGTGTGCATGTCGAAGGCGACGTCGAGCCCCGACGCGCGCGCCCGGTCGACCATGTCGTACGTCAGCTCGGTCATGCCCTGCGGGCTGCCCGGCTGCGGCATCGCGTGCGAGATCTGCGTCCTGACGCCGGTGGCGGCGGCCGACGCGATCGGCTCCTCGATCCCCTCGACGGCGCGCTCGTCGGTGTGGCGCACGCAGGCGGCGAAGAGCCCGCCGTGCGCGGCGACGATCCTGTTGAACGCGTCGATCTCCTCCGAGCGGGTGTGCACGGAGTCGGGGTACTGCAGCCCGCAGGAGAAGCCGAGGGCGCCCTCGTCCAGCGCCTCCTCGAGGAGCGCGCACATGTGCTTCATCTGCTCGTCCGACGCCGGCTGCTCCGGGTCGGCCATCGCGGTGAGGCGGAGGTTCCCGAGCGGGACGAGCGTCCCGACGTTGATGCCGGGGCGCGCGTGCCGGAGCTTGTCGAGGTACTCCGCGGTCGACTGCCAGTCGAGCGGGATCGAGCGGTTGTAGCCGAAGATCGCCGACGCATACTCGGGCCGGTCGCGCAGCGGCGTGCACCCGTGGCCGCAATTGCCGACGAGGACGGTCGTGACGCCCTGGGTGAGCGCGCTTTCCGCCCGGCCGTCGATGGCGAGGGTGAGGTCGGCGTGGCTGTGCACGTCGATGATGCCCGGCGTGACGACGAGCCCGGTGGCGTCGATCTCGTCGGGAGCCGTGACCGACGACAGGTCGCCGACTTCCTTGATCACGCCTCCCGAGATGCCGACGTCGGCCGTCACCGGTGGCGCTCCCGTGCCGTCCACGACCGTGCCCGACCGGACGATCAGGTCGAGACCGCTTGCCTGTCCCATCGTCAGTCCTCCTTCCAGCTTTCGATCGTCGCGACCGCGTACGGCTCGAGCTGCGTCGGCCCGTCACCGGGCCGAACGTCGATCTCGAGCGCGCCGTCGGTCAGGTTCGCGAGAGCAAGGACGGTCCGTCCGCCGGCGGCGCACGCGAGCGCGGCGACGGAAAGCTCGTCCGAGACGTGCACGTCGACGAGGACGGCATCCGACCACCCGCCGAGAGCCGCGAAGACCTCGTGCGCCGGATGCGCGCCGCCGTCGACGATGCCGCCGGGCCCGGTGGTCTCGAAGTACGTGAGCGAGCCGGCGCCGGCGCGGGCGAGCGCCGCGATGCTCGCGAGCGTCCATGCCGCGGCGAACTGCGTCGGCTGCCGAGGATCGGCGCCGTACGAGGGCGGACGCAGCGCGATCGGCGACACGGCGGCGGCCAGGGCGGAGAAGGTGCGCAGCGTGACGAGCGCTTCGGGCTGGCCCGCGATGTTCTCCATGAGCGAGAGGTCGTCGAAGGCGTGCACCTGCGGGTTGAGCGGGTAGGCGACTCCGTCGGCGCCCGAGACGCACTCCCGGTTGCGGTTCAGCTCGTTGAAGTTGGCGCTCGTCCCCGCGAAGAAGGGGACGCCGGGCAGGAGCGGCCCGAGCTGGCCGCGCGCCGCTGCCGGCCAGACCGGCCTGGCGACCTCCTCCGCCGCGTGCAGCACGATCACCCGGACGATGGCGGAGCCGAGGGTCGGAAGGTGCACCGCGAGCGCCGCCAGCTCCCGTTCGGGGTCGTCGGCGAGCACGAGCGCGAGCTCGAGCGGGCAGCCGATTCTCGCCGCCTCGGCGTCCGCACGTCCGAGCGCGTCAACCCAATGTGCGTCGGCGAGCTGCACGTCGGCTCGCAGGTGCGCGGGGCGGGCCGCGCGCAGGAGCGGGAGCTCCGCGTCGTCGGCGGGCCTGCCGCTGAAGCCGAGTCCGATGCCCGGCAGGCGCCGCCCGGTCGCGGCGCCGCGCTCGACGACGACGGCCCCGCCGGCGCCCGGCGGCAGTGCGGGTGCCTCGCCCCGCGCCGTGACCCGCACCGCGTCGCGCAGTCGCCGGCCGGGCGACGCCTGGAACCGGTAGCCGAGGTCGGCGGGAAGCGAGTAGCTCTTGAACGACGCGTCCGACCAGTTGCGCTGGTCCTCGAGCTCGAAGCGCTCGCCGCCGAACGTCAGCTCGAGGGCGACCGCGTCGGTCTGGTCGATCGTCAGCGACGTCACCGGCGGGAACACAGGGAGGTCGATCTCCCCGACGTGGATCTGCGGCGCGACGGCCTCCGGGAGGCGCCCGGCGACGGCGCCGGACGGCGTCTCGCCGCGGTACGGCCTGCCCGCGGCCGACAGCGGATGGTGGACGCAGAGGCCGATCTTCGCGTAGCCGAAGTCGCTCTCCGCCGCACCGTCCATCTCGTAGGTCAGCACGCCGTCGCTCGTGGCAGCGACGGTGCCCGTCCACTCGAAGGCGATCGGCCCCTCGTCGTGCCGGCAGCGGCAGGAGACGCCGAACCGGTCGTCGCCCTCGTCGACCTCGACCGCGAGGATCTCGGGCAGGACGGTGTCCCAGCTGAGAGCGCGGACCGCGACGTAGACGCGGCGCACGATCTCGACGTCGCCCCAGCGCACGAACCGGAGGTCGACGCCGTCGAGCACCGCGGTCAGCCTCCCGGCGCGCAGGACCCGCCGCGTCATTCCGCCGGCCCGGTCGTCGTATGGCGATCCTGTACGGACAACCGCACGCTATGCCTGCCCGCCGGGGGTGTCAACACGGCGCCTCAGCCCTCGGGATTGCCGAGGATCTGGCCACCGTCGACGTGGAGGACGTCGCCGGTCATGAAGCCGGTCTCCGGCGCGACGAGCTGGTAGACCCAGTACGCGAGCTCCTCCGGCTCGGCCATCCGGCCGAGCGGGATGCGGGGCACGAGGTCGCGCTCGGCGTTCTCGATCGAGCCGGCCCAGAGGACGTGGATCGGCGTCTTCACCGAGCCGGACGCGATGCAGCCGACGCGGATCCGGTCGGCGGCGAGCTCGTGCGCGAGCGCTCTCGACAGGTACTCGACCGCCGCCTTCGTCATCCCGTACAGCGCGTTGCCGGGCTTGACGATGCTGCCGACGACCGAGCTGATGTTGACGATCGCGGCGTCGCTCGAAGCGCGCAGTGCCGGCAGCGCCTCCTGGATGAGGAAGAAGATGCTCTTGACGTTGACGGCGATGTGGTAGTCGAAGTCCTCCTGCGTGTACGCGTCGAGCGGGCCGGTCTTGATCGTCGCGGCGTTGTTGACGATCACGTCGAGCCCGCCGAATGTCGCGAGGGTCGCGTCGACGATCCGCTTCGGCGCGGCGGGATCCGCGATGTCGTCGGCGAGCACGTGCGCCCTCCCGCCGGCGGCCGCGATCCGTGCCGCGTTCTTCTCGAGCAGCTCGGCGCGCCGCCCGACAAGGACGACGGACAGCCCCTTCTCCGCGAGCAGGCGCGCCGTCGCCGCTCCGATGCCGGTGCCTGCTCCCGTGACGACCGCCACCCGTTGGGCGTTCGCGTTCACCGCTGGCTCCTCTCGTCTGCGTCACCGGTCGCCGCGCGGCTCATCGCGCGCTCGACCACCTGTTGGCCGTGCTCGAAGTGCGACGTGAAGGTCATGCGGATCTCGTCCGCGTCGCCCGACGCGACGGCGTCGAGGAGGGCCTTGTGGTCGGCGGGAGCCTGGAGCTCCGTCATCTCCGCCTCGCCGACGCTCAGCACCATGACCGTGATACTCCCGACGAGCGAGCGCCACGTCCGCAGCAGGATGTGGTTCTCCGTCGCCTCGACGAACGCCTCGTGGAACGAGAGATCGGCGCGGGCACGCTCGAGGAACGAGCCGGTGTGGTACGTGCGCTCGAGCGTCTCGTAGCGGCCGCTCAGGAACCGCTCGATCTCCGGCGACCAGGTAGCCGCATCGTGGACGGCCGCGGTGATCTCGAGCGCGAGCCGCACCTCCTGGAGCTCCCGCGCCTCTCGCGCGTCGATTCGCGCGACGTACGTGCCGCGGTGCGGGAGGGAGCGGAGGAGCCCCTCCTGCTCGAGCACCCGCATGGCCTCGCGCAGCGTCCCCCGGCTCACGCCCATCGCAGCCGAGACGTGCACCTCGTTGATCTTGCCGCCGGGCCGGAGCCGTCCGCTGACGATCTCGTCCCGGAGCATGGAGTGCGCGCGCAGGCGCAGAGTCGTTCGCGGCAGCGTCTCGAGCTGGAGTTCGGCCTCGACCGGTTCCCTCGCCACTCCTTCTCCTCACGCCCTCTGCACAGCGCCGGGAGGCTACGCGCCTCGGGCCATTCTGTCAACAGTTGACGAACGCGTGCCCGTGCGAGAGGCTTGCTGCTTGCGATGAGGGCGAAGGGCTTGCGATCAGGCGGGGCGAGCTCGTGCTGAGGCGGCGGTCGCGGCCGGACGACATCACGCTGCGGCTCTACTACGCGTCGGACATCCACGGCAGCGACCTCCTCTGGCGGAAGTTCCTCAACGCCGCGGCGTTCTACGAGGTCGGAACCCTCATCATGGGCGGTGACCTGTGCGGAAAGGGCCTTGCGCCCGTCGTGCGCACGAACGGCGGCTGGACGCTTCCGCTCGCCGGTGAGGAGCGGCACGTGACCGACGAGGCCGAGCTGAAGGAGCTCGAGGCGCTCATCCGCCAGTCGGGCTTCCACCCCCGGCGGATGACGGCCGGCGAATTCGAGCGCCTGTCGGACGCGGGTGCGCTCGAGGCCATGTTCGAGGAGACGCTCGTCGAGAGCGTGGGCGACTGGATGGATCTGGCCGACGAGCGGCTCCGCGACACCGACGTCACGGCATACGTCATGCCCGGCAACGACGACCCGTGGGGCGTCGACAGGGCACTCGAGGGTCACGCGAAGGTCGTCGCGTGCGACGACAGGATCGTGCAGATCGGCGCGCACGAGCTCCTCTCGCTCGGCTGGTCGAACCCGACGCCGTGGCACACCGCGCGCGAGCTCGAGGAGGACGACCTCTATGCGCGCGTCAAGAAGCTCGCCGATCAGCTGGAGAGCCCGCGGAACGCGATCTTCAACATCCATGTGCCGCCGTACGACAGCGGCCTCGACACGGCCACGGAGCTCGACGAGACGCTGAAGCCCGTCCTCATCGGCGGCCATCCGCACGAGATCCCCGTCGGCAGCACCGCCGTGCGGCAGCTGATCGAGGAGTACGAGCCCGTGCTCGCCCTGCACGGGCACATCCACGAGAGCCGCGGCATCGTCGAGATCGGCCGCACCGTGTGCATCAACCCTGGCTCCAACTACGGCACCGGGCGCATCGACGGAGCGGTCGTCGCGCTCGGCGCCGACAGAGTCCGCAACAAGCACCTCGTCAACGGATGAGCAGTGCGAACCCTCAGGAGGTGGTGGAGCAGTGAGCGCAGAAACGCCGGCAGCCGTGGGACCGCCGGTCAAGCTGTTTACCCGCCAGGCAACGGGCCTGGTCCGAGACGTCGGCCCGCTGTCGCAGACGGTCTTCGCAATCCTGACCGCCCCGTTCCCTTGGGTGCTGGCGATCGCCATCTTCTGGACGTTCAGCGCCTATCCCGGCGGCAATCTGTACATCGCGTACGGGCTCGGCTACCTGTGCGGCCTGTTCGCGGCCATCGGCATCGGGATGCTCTCGACGACGATGCCCCGCAGCGGCGGCGACTACATCCTCAACGGACGGACGCTGCACCCGCTCGTCGGCCTGATCTCGTCGTTCTGGTTCACGGTGAACGTCCTCGTCTCCATCGCCTTCATCACGGAGACGCTCATCGTCGGGGCGCTCGCGCCGTCGTTCGTCGCGATCGGCTCGATCGGCCATCACCAGACGCTGCTCGACTGGGGCACGACGCTGGAGTCGAGCAAGAGTTGGCTGTTCGTGGCGGGGATCATCGCCCTCGTCGTCTGCTCGTCGGTCGTGGGAAGCGGCTGGAAGCTCTCGCTGCGCTTCCAGAACGCCGCCTTCCTTATCGGCATGATCGGCATGGCGGTGGCGCTCGTGGTCGTGCTCGTCGAGACGGGCGGCTCGTTCATCGACCACTTCAACAGCTTTGCGCAGCAGTACACGCACAAGGCTGACAGCTACCACTACCTCATCAACCAGGCGACCGCCGACGGGATCAACGTCAACCCCGGCACGAACTTCGGGAACACGATCCCGGTCATCGGCGCGGTGATGGGATTCAGCATCTACACCTGGTTCGGCATCAACATCGCCGGCGAGGTCCGCCAGGCCCGGACGTGGAAGTTCGCGGCCGGAATGATTGCAGCGGTCTTCGTGAACTTCCTCGGCGTGCTGATCTTCACGGTGCTCTTCGTGCATTCGTTCGGCGGGAAGTTCTTCACTGCTATCAACTCGCTGAACGGCGGCAGCCACTATCCGTTCCCGACCCCGCCGTTCTACGTGTTCCTCGTTGCGATCGCCGGCAACAGCGAGGTGATCGCGTGGGTCCTGGGCATCTCGCTTGTCGTCATCATGCTCGGCCTGCTGTGGCTCAACCTGCTGCAGCCGGTGCGGGCGATGTTCGCGTACGCCTTCGACGGGGTCTTCCCGCTGAGGGTCGCGCAGGTCGATCGGCGGACGCACGTGCCGATCTACGCCGTCGGGATGACGCTCGCCGCCTCGATCGGCCTGTACGCGTGGGCGGTCTACGGGTCGAGCCTGTTCAAGGTGTACGTCGTGGCGGTCGTCCTCGCCGTCGTGCCGATGATGCTCATGTCGGTGTCGGCGATGATCCTGCCGTGGCGCCGGCGCCAGCTCTGGGAGAGCTCGGTGATGAACATACGCGTCGGTCCGGTGCCGCTGATCACGATCGCAGGCGCGTTCTCGTTCGCCGTCTCGCTGTTCTGCCTGATCGTGTTCCTGCACTATCCGGGGCTCGGTCTCTCGCACCCCTGGGATGCGCTGAAGTACCTGGCCGTCATCGGAGCCGCGGCGGTGGTCGTGTACTGGGCTGCCACCGTCGTGCGGAGCAGGCAGGGCATGAGCCTTGCGAAGGCGACAGCGGAGATCCCGCCCGAGTAGCAGGGAGCAGGGGCCGGCGTGTCGTCTCGACCGCCGGCCCCGCCCGCCTCGCATGGCGCGCTTCGAGGACAGATCCGCTCTCGTCACGGGCGGAGCCCAGGGAATCGGCCGCGCGGTCGCCGCCGGGCTCGTCGCGGAGGGCGCGCGCGTCGTCGTGCTCGACCTCGACGGTGAGGCGACGGAGCGGGCAGCGGCCGAGCTCGGCTGCGTGCCCGTCGTCGGCGACGTGTCGCGGCGGGAGGACGTGCGGCGGGCGGTGGAGACGTGCTGCGAGCGGCACGGCGGCCTCGACGTCGTCTCCTCGAACGCGGGCGTCGCCTACGTCGCACCGTTCTTCGACACCGACGACGCGTCGTGGGAACGGATCCTCGCGGTGAACCTCACCGGCGCGTTCCGCACGATTCAGGAGTCGGCGCTGGCGATGCGGGACCGCGGGGGCGGATCGATCGTCGTCACGACGTCGACCAATGCGTTCTGGCCGGAGACGGGGACATCTCCGTACACGGCGAGCAAGCACGGGCTGCTCGGGCTCGTGCGCAACGCGGCGATCGACCTGGCCCCGCACGGCGTCCGTGTCAACGCGGTCGCGCCGGGGATCGTGCGGACGCGGCTCGCGTGGTTCCTCACGGAGGACCCGGTCGAAGGGCCGAAGTACCTCGAGAACGTGCCACTCGGCCGGTTCGCGGAGCCGGAAGACGTGGCCAAGGCGATTCTCTTCCTCGCCTCCGACGACGCCGCCTACATCACGGGAGAGCAACTCGTCGTCGACGGCGGGGTGTCGGTGGGTGTGGTCGTCCCGGAGCCCGAGACGCCGCTTTCAGACCTCGGCAGCTGACGAGAGGAAGGAACGAGGCAACGTTCTGCATCGACAGCTGATCAGGTTAGGATCGCTCAGCTGCGCCGCTTATGCCCAACGAAGGGAGGCACAGATGGCAGGTGTAGAAGCACGCGATTTCGGCTCACCGGACGAAACACGCGCACCGGACAAGACGACCGTCGAGGTCGTTCGCATCGGCGGGACGACTGCGGCCCGTCTGCGGTTGGAGCCGGGATGGAGATGGTCGGACTGCATCAAGCCGGTCGTCGGAGGCGAACGCTGTCAGGCGCACCACGTGGGTCTGCTGCAGTCGGGCACGATGCACGTCGTCCACGACGACGGCACCGAGCAGGAGATCCGAGCCGGCCAGGCCTACGTGATCGAGCCCGGTCACGACGCCTGGGTCGTCGGCGACGAGCCCGTCGTCGGATTCGAGTTCGAGTCCCGCACGGCCGAGGAGTACGCGAAAGGCTGAGGCGCGGCCGCATCAGGCTGCCGCGGTATCCTCGTCCCGTGGCCGTCGAAGGGCTCGAGTCGAGGCGCGTGACCGTCGAGAGCCTCACGTACGCCGCGATCGCGAAGACGATCGACCACTCGCTGCTTCGCCCCGAGCTCGATCTCGACACGGTCGCGGAGGGCGTGCGGCTCGCGGTTCGGTACGACGTCGCCTCGGCGACGGTGCGGCCGGCCGACGTCCTGCTCGCGGCCGAGCTCGTCGCCGGCACCGGCGTGCTCGTGAGCACGGTCGTCGGCTTCCCGCACGGCAGCTCGACGACGGCGACGAAGGCCTTCGAGGCCGGGCGTGCCCTCGACGACGGCGCGCACGAGCTCGACATGGTCCTGAACATCGGCCGGCTGCGCTCCGGCCGGGACGACGAGGTACTCGACGAGATCCGCACGATCGTCGAGCTGGCGACGGCGCGCAATGCGATCGTCAAGGTCATCCTCGAGAACGCGTTCCTGACCGACGAGCAGAAGGTGCTCGGCTGCCGGCTCGCCGAGGAGGGGGGCGCGCACTTCGTGAAGAGCTCGACCGGCTACGCACCGACCGGCGCGACCCTCGAGGATCTCGCATTGATGCGCGCCGCGGTCTCGCCGCACGTCCAGGTGAAGGCCGCCGGCGGCGTTCGGACCCTCGATGCGCTCCTCGACGTTCTCTCGATCGGCGTCACGCGCGTCGGCGCGACGACCACCGAGACGATGCTCGAGGACTTCAAGGCCCGCAAGGCCGCGCTCGAGACGTCCCGCGGCTGACCGGCTACGCGGCGAGCCGCGCCGGCAGGCCGAAGAGCGGGAAGAGCGTCTCCGTCCCGAGGAAGAACGTGAACTCGACGACGCGGCCGTGCTCGATTTCGAGCACCTGCAGCGCCCACGGCTCGTAGCCGACGCCGGTCGGGCTCGGCTTGTACTGGCCGAACGCCGGAGAGCAATTCGCGGTATCCGCCGGGATCACCCGCGAGCCGCGACAGCCGATGCCGGGGCCGAACCACCAGCGGAGGATGTCGTCGCGGCCGCGGAGCCACAGCGAGTACGGCGGCATCGACTGCGTCGCGTCCTCGTGGATCAACGACGTGAGGGCCTCCATGTCGTAGCGCTCGAACGCCTCGACGTAGCGGGCGAGCAGCTCCTGGTCCGGCTCGTCGAGCCGCCGCGGCGGTTCCGCGCTCGTCGTCTCGAGCGTCGCCCGCGCGCGCTGGAGTGCGCTGTTCACCGAGGCGACGCTCGTCTCCAGCAGCTCTGCAGCCTCGGCCGCCTTCCAGGCGAGCACCTCGCAGAGAATGAGGACGGCGCGCTGGCGCGGCGGCAGGCGCTGGAGCGAGGCGACGAACGCGAGCCGGATCGTCTCGCGCGAGACCGCGATCTCGGCCGGATCGCCCTCCACTGCGACGAGCGCGTCCGGCACCGGCTCGAGCCACGTGACCTCCGGCAGCGTGTCGAGGTTCTCGACCACGGGAGCCCGCGCCGGCCCGAGGTCCATCGGGCGGGCCCGGCGCTCCCTGCCGCTCAGCATGTCGAGGCAGACGTTCGTAGCGATGCGGTAGAGCCACGAGCGCAGCGCGGCGCGGCCCTCGAAGCGCTCGAGCGCGCTCCAACCGCGGAGAAGCGTGTCCTGGACGGCGTCTTCCGCCTCGAACGGCGAGCCGAGCATCCGGTAGCAGTACGCCGTCAGCTCGCGGCGATGCTGTTCCAGCTCTCCGAACGCGGGCGTGACCGCGACCGGCGATCCACTCACGACGACCATCCTACGCGGCCCGTCTTCCCCCGGCGTCGTGGAACCGGCCCTTCACGCGGCGAGCTCGATGATCGCGTCCGCCGCGGCACCGGGGCCGTCCACACGCGCGAAGGCCTCCTGCAGACGCCGGGCGTTCTGCCGGTAGCGATCGTCGGCAAGCAGCTCGCGCGTGATGCGCGTGAGCGTACCCACGTGGCGCATGGGCACGAGCCGCGCGGCACCATGCCGCTCGACGAACGCGACGTTCGTGTCCTGCTCGGGTTGGAGCGGCACCCCGGCGAACGGCAGCCCGGACGCGAGCGCGGACTGGACGCTGCCCTGGCCGCCCGCGATCACCGCGAGATCGACCCGCGGCATGATCTCGTGGCTCGGCAGCACGCCTGCGACGAGCGTGTACTCGTCCTCGAGATCACCGAGGTCGTGCACGGTGGCGGCGACGAGGACGCGCACGCCGGCCGTTCGCACCGCAGCGACGACCTCCCGGACGAGCTCGGGCGTGCTCGACGTGATCGCGACGTAGACGACGGGCCGGGGCCCGGCGAGGAAGTCCTCGACGCGCTCGGGCACCGCCACCCCGAGTCGCGCGTAGATCGGCCCGGAGTAGCGGAGGCGCGTGCCGGCGCGATAGCGGCTCGGATCGCGTGGCGTCCAGCCGTCGATCTCCGACCGCGAGATCCCGAGGACCTCCGGCACGTCGGTCACGAGGGAGAGGTCGCCGAGCAGCAGTGCGGCGAAGCTCGGCACACCCTCCACGCCGAGCTCGGCGGCAACGCGGTTGAAGCCGCCGGTGTAGATCGTGAGCCGGGCAGCGCCGGCATTGAACATCCGCCGCCGCACGGCTGCCGGAAGCCAGCGCTCGAGCGGCATGCCGACCGGCCGGCTCGGCAACGGCAGGAGCCCGCGCTCGAACACCGGCGGCAGCCACGAGCCGGCATGCTCGGTGACGAGCGGGATGCCGGCGAGGCGAGTCGAGAGCAGCGCGGTCAGCGTCCAGCCCGTGACGGCGACGCGGACACCGTGCTCGCGGAAGTACGCGACCTCGGCCGCCACACACGCGCGGATCTCCTCGTCGCTCCACATGCTCTGGTTCGGCGGCCCGATCCCGGGAACCGAGCGGACGAACTCCGCACAACGCGCGTCGGTCACGCGCGGGTCGAGGAGGTCGTACGCAACGCCTGCGTCGCGGAGCGCCTGCTCGTGCCTGCCGCCGTGCGTGACGATGCGGGTGTTCGCACCGCGAGCCCGCAGCGCATCGTGGATCTCGAGCATCCGCGAGGTCTCGGAGAGAAAGCAGCAGTTCGGGAGCAGCGAGATCACGGTTCGCCGAATAGTTAGGTAATATCTTCCCTATGTCAAGGAGCCTCGGCCTCGGCGACGAGGAGGCGGCCCGGCTCGGCGAGGACGGCGCCACGCGCATTCGCACCTTCCGCCTGATCGTCGTGCTCGCCCAGGAGCTCCGCACACTCATGGACCAGGTGCTGCGGCCGGAAGGGCTCACGACGCAGCAGACCGCCCTGGTCGGCATCGTCGACGCCATCGGCGCACCCTCGCTCTCGCAGGCTGCGGCGGCTCTCGGAACGACGCATCAGAACGCGAAGCAGGTCGCGGGCGCGCTCGAGCGCAAGGGGTTCCTTCGCATCACGACCGACACCCACGATGCGCGGATCCGCCGCCTCACCACCACCGGCAAGAGCCGGCGCACGTGGCAGCGGCGCTCCGCGTCCGACCAGCAGCTCGTGCTCGACTGGTTCTCGACTCTCGATGAAGGTGAGGCGCGAACGCTCTTCGAGCTCCTGCTCCGTCTCGAGACCGGCGTGCGCGCAGCCCTCGCTGCTTCTTCTGCCTAGGACGCGATCGATGCTCGGGCGCGTGCGGCGCGGACGGCCGCGGAGAGCGTGCCGATGTCGTAGGCGCCGTAGTGCCGGCGGCCGTTGACGAAGAAGGTCGGCGTGCCGGAGACGGTGCTGAGATCGGCGCCGTCGACGTCCTCGGCCACGCGCGCGGTACCCACGTGCCTGCGGAGATCCTCCGCGAACCGTTCGGTGTCGAGCCCGAGCTCCCCGGCGTACCCGACGAGATCGCCGGGACGGAGCGCGTCCTGGTGGGCGAAGAGGAGGTCGTGCATGTCCCAGAAGGCGCCCCGGTCGGCGGCGGCCTCTGCGGCCTCGGCGGCGATCTGCGCGCGCGGATGGACGTCGTTCAGCGGTAGGTGCCGCCAGACGTAGCGGAGGTCGCCGAAGTCGGCGAGCAGCTCGCGGATCACCGGCTCGGCCTGGCCGCAGAACGGGCACTCGAAGTCGCCGTACTCGACGATCGTGACGGGCGCATCCTCGGGACCGCGGATGTGGTCGCGCTCGTCGTCCACCGGGACGGCGAGGTCGACGAGCAGCTCGGCCGTGCCGAGCAGCGCGCGGACCCCGAGCGCCTTCGGGAGGCGGGCCGTCGCACGGAAGAGGAGCCACGTGACGAGCGACGCGCACGCGGCGGCGCTGAGAACGCCGAGCTTCGCCTGCTCGAGGTGCGCACCGCGGAAGGCGAGAGTTGCGATCAGCAGCGAGACGGTGAACCCGATGCCGGCGATCGTGCCTCCTCCCGCCACCGCCGCCCAGCCGACCGGCGGCCGCACGCGGCCCCGTGTCAGCTTCGTCACGAGCCAGGCGCCGCCGGCCACGCCGACGGGCTTGCCCGCGAGGTAGCCGAAGAGGATGCCGAGTGTGACCGGCGACGTATACGCGCGCGAGAGGAAGCCGCCGTCTACCGCGATGCCGGCGTTCGCGAGCGCGAACAGCGGCACGATCACGTAGCTCGTCCACGGGTGGTAGAGCTGCTGAAGCCGCTCGTTCGCCGAGATCGCGGACTGCACGCCGATCGTCGCCGAACGGGCGAGCTCCGGCGTCGGCTGCTCCCGGAACAGGCGGAACAGGTCCGTGGCCCGCTCGAGGTCGGCTCGAGCCGCCGGCGACGCGAACACGAGAAGCCCGAAGACGAGCCCGACCACGACCGGGTCGACGCCCGACTTGAACAGTGCGACCCACGCCGCGACGCCGATCACGAGGTACGCGAGGCCCTGGCGGACGCCGGTGCGCTTGAGCGCGACGACGGCCGCCACGAGGCCGGCGGCGAGCAGCAGCGGCCGCACGGCCAGGTGTGCCGTGTACACCGTCCCGATCACGACGAGCGCAACGACGTCGTCCACGACGGAGACGGTGAGCAGGAACGCACGCAGCCGGATCGGAAAGCGCGGGCCGACGAGCGCGAGCATCCCGAGCGCGAATGCGGTGTCCGTCGACATCGCCGCGCCCCAGCCGTGTGCCGACGGCCGGCCGGCGTTCGCCGCGAGGTAGATCGCCACCGGCACGACGATCCCGGCGATCCCGGCGGCAAACGGAAGCATGATGCGACGCCTCTCGCGGAGCTCACCGAGATCGAACTCCCGCCGCGCCTCGAGCCCGACGACGAAGAAGAAGAACGTCATCAGCCCGCTGTTCAGCCAGTGGCGGAGGTCCTGCGAGACACCGGCGCCGCCCACGCGGATCGAGAGCACCGTGTGCCACACACGCTCGTACGAGGCCGCATCGACGTTGACCCAGACGAGCGCGGCGATGGTCGCCGTGAGTAGAACCGCGGCGCTCCCCGTCTCCGTGCGGAGGAAGGTGCGCAGCGGCGTCTGGAGACTCCGAGCCCACGCGGTCCGGCCGGAGTACGGCGCTTCCTGCGGCCCGGTCACCCCGTCAGCTGTTGAGCGCCTCGAGGAAGTGAAGCGGCGGGGCAAAGAAGCTCCCGCCGGTGACGGCGCGGGTGAAGTCGAGCAACCGGTCGTAGTTGCCCGGCGGACGGCCGACGAACATGTTCTCGAGCATCTGCTCGAGAACGCGCGGCGAGCGCGCGTAGCCGATGAAGTACGTACCGGACTCGCCGAGCGCTGCATTGCCGTAGGGCATGTTGTGCCGCAGGATGTCGATCTCCTCGCCGTCCTCCTCGATCACCGTGAGCGCGTTGTGCGCGTTCGTCGGCTTCACGGCGTCGTCGAGCTCGATGTCGGACAGCTTCGTGCGGCCGATGATCAGCTCCTGCTCCTCGGTCGTCAGCGCATCCCATCGCGCGAGGTCGTGCACGTACCGCTGCACGAGCACGTAGCTGCCACCGGCGAACCGCGGGTCCTCGCCGCCGACGACGGTCGCAGCGACCGCGTCCGCGCCGACGGGGTTCTCGGTGCCGTCGACGAACCCGGTCAGATCGCGGTCGTCGAAGTAGCGAAACCCGTGCACCTCGTCCACGGTGGTCACCGCGCCGCCGAGGCGCGACATGATCTGCAGCGCGAGCTCGAAGCAGAGATCCATGCGCTCCGCCCGGATGTGGAGCAGGATGTCTCCGGGAGTCGAGACCGCGAGGCGCGGGGCGACGCCGACCTCGGCCAGGGTGTGCAGCTCCGCGGGCCGCGGCTCCCCGAACAGGCTGTCCCAGGCGCCGGAGCCGAACGCGACCACGCAGGACAGCTGCCCGTGGACGTCGCGCTGGCCGACCGCGCGAACGAGCGCGGGAAGGTCGCCGCACGCCGACTGGACCGCGTGACGACGTGCGTCACCCGGGTTCACCGTCAGGACGACGAAGATCGCGTCCCTCGTGGTCGGGTCCGTCACAGGCTGCGGCACCGGCGTCATCAACCCGGACGCTACTAGAGGCTCATCTCTCCTACGGCCCCGTGTTGGGCGCCGGCTCGGGCTTGCCGGCCATGAACGAGCTTTCCCAGGCCGGTCGCTTCGGCGCGGTGCCCTTGTCGAGCTCGGCACGCCAGGTGGTGTCGTCGAGGCGCACACCCGGTGGGCTCGTGAACTCGTAGTACGAGTAGACGCCGCCGAGCGCCACTTCGAACCCGCCCTTGCCATCGGGGACGAGCACGTAGATGCGATCGGTCCGGCCGGTCCCGACCTCGAGCACGCCCTGCGGGCTGCTGCCGAGGTCGGCGACGATCGCGTCGGCCTGGTCGGCGGTGGCGGGCCCTCTTTGGGGCAGGTCGCTCGTGCGGAACCACAGCGCCTCGAGCTCGCCGCCGATGTACGTCAGCCGGTCGTTGTCGGCCTTCGCGAGCGGCTGCGCCGCGAGCTCCTCCTTCGCGACCCGCTCGAGGAAGGCGAACAGCTTGACCTCGGTGCGGATCAGGGATCCGATGCGCGGCGTCAGCAGCTTGCGCTCGGCGAGGCCGCTGCGCAACAGCGACGCCGCAGCCGCGAGACGGCCGAAGGCGACCGGATCGGGCTCGACCCAGTTCAGCCGGGCCGGGATGGGGTTGCCGCCGCCCTCCGCCACGAACTGCTTCGTGAAGAGGACGGTGTCGTGCTTGAGCTGGGCATACGAGCCGAGCCCGGTCTGCACGTCCTTTGCGGTCCAGAGCGACGTCCGCATGAAGTCGGGGAACTGGCTGCCATGCTGGACGAAGAGCGGCTGGAGCGCGTACAGCCAGGCGTCGTATACGGTCCCGCCCCAGTCTGCCGCCGGCCGCATCGCGACCGCCCGCTTCAGCTTCGCGAGCTGGCTGTCGTAGTTCGCGTAGTCGGGCGCACCGGCCTTCTTCTCGAGCTGATACGCGAAGTCGGAGCCGAGCACGGCGGCGACGTCGAGCGCGGAGGGCATCAGCCGCGGCTTCGCCGCGGTGCCGACGTTCGGGTAGACGAGCTGGTCGAGCACGTAGGAGTCGATCACGAAGCGCGTGCCGAGGTAGCGGACAGCCGCCTTGTCCGGGTTGATCTTCACGGGCCGCGAGGCGACGAGCGACGCGACCACCTTCTGCGTCTCCGTCGCGAGAGGAGCCGGATCGTTCAGCCACGTGGGATCGACGGTCTTCGCGGCGCCGGCGAGCTCGAGCGGTGTGTAGTCGTCGGAGCGGCCGACGAGAAAGGCCGTCGGCTCGTAGATCGACTGCCAGAGGGCGACGAGCTCGGGATGTGCGACGAGCGTCCGCGCAGCGAGGATCCCGATCTGGAACGGCTCCGCGCCCGCGCACTCGGATGTGCCCGGGATGCAGAACGGAAGCTGTCCCAGCACGGACATGGCGACGAAGAAGCGCGTGAGCGCCGGGGTGCGCGTGTAGTGGCCACGCGGCGTGAAGAGCGAGTAGTCGACCTTCACGCCGAGGAGCGGTGACGCAACGTCGGCGGAGTGCGCGTCGATCAGCGCCTTCTCCTTCTGTGCGAGAGCACCGAGCTCGACGGGTTGCCGCAGCTCGGCGGCGGCGAGCTCGAAGAGCTGCTCGACGCGCGACGCCGCGCCGGCGAGCGGTGTGCCCGTGAGCTCGAGGTTCTGGGCATGCGCAGCCTCGATCGAGCCCGAGACGAGCTTCTCGAGCTTCGGCAGCAGCACGTTCTGCTCGAGGTCGCGCAGTGTCTTGTCGTAGAGCTGGTGCCACTCGTGGTACGCGACGTCGGTCGTCACGAATACGGGCCAGCCTGTGTACGTGTTCCCCTCGTATGCGTACTGGAAGAGGCGGATGTCCGCCGGGACGACGACGAACCCGTTCTTCGCGAGTGCAGCGGCAACGCCGGGGTTCTTCAGGTCCTTCCGCACCGCCGGCACGATCTTCACGCCGCTGAGCGAGTGGGGCGTCGCCGGCCCGGCGTACGCGGGAGCGCCGCTCCCGAGCAGCGGCACGATGTCGTACGTGCCGAAGCGCACTGCCGAGGCGGGGAGCGCCAGTGCCGCCGGCTTCGCCGACGACGTCGTCGTCGACGTCGCGGTGTTGTGCCTGCCGGAGCGGCATCCGGCCGCCACCAGCGCGAGTGCGGCCACGATCGCGAGCAGCAGCACGGAGATGAACCGGTGTCTCGTCATCGTGAGCTCCTTTCGAGCACGACCGGGTCGAGCCTGCCGTCGACGTTCGCGCACGCCGCGACGCCGCGGCCGGGAAGCGCCGGCAGCGTGAGGAAGCCGAAGCCGCCCCAGCGCCAGGCGCCGGTCGCGACGATCGTGCTCCCGTTCAGCGTCGAGTAGCCGACGGCGATGGCGCCGTCACACGCGGCGACGGCCGCGACCGGGCGCAGCAGCGTGCCCGCGACCCAGAGCGGCCGCAGCGTGCCGGGCCGGTAGAGGCCGACGTGGGCGGTGAGCCCGTCCCGGTCGACGAGCTCGCTCCTGGACACGAGCGGGCTGATGTTCGTGGCGCGGAAGGGGCGGCGGAAGGCGACGACGAGCTGCCGCTCACCGTTTCCTTCCGGGCTCCCGACGGCAGCGGCGACGACCGTGCCCGGAAAGCCGGCGAGAGAGCGAGGGGGCTCGGCAGGGGCGGGCGCGATGCGGCGCGCGAGCGTCCACCACTCGCCGCCGAGCGCGACCGCGTCTCCCTGCGGCAGCTTCCAGCCGAGGAACTGCATCGGCGCCGCGGCGCGCACGGAGCCGATCCGGAACGCGCGGACGCCGCCGGCGCCGGCGACGACGTCGAGCAGCGCACCCTGCTGCGTGCCGGGGATGTGCTGGTCGAAGAGGAAGTTGCCGAGGCTCGTGGCGACGATCGTCGGGCGGCCGTCTCGGCGGACGTGGAGGACGCGGATCGGCTGGACGACGTGCGGGCCCTGGCCCCAGACGACGTCTGCGCCCCAGGCGGCGGCCTGCCGTGCGAGGTGCATGACGTGCGGGTCGGTCGCCGGCACGTACTCCGTGCCGCCCTGGATGCCGACCGTGACGACGTCGGCCTCGCGGCGCGCGCGCTGCACGGCGGCACGGACGAGCCGGTCGTTCCACGAGGCGACCCCGGGTGTCGCCACTCCGGCGCGGGGCCCCTGGCCGGTCGCGTCGAACGCGAGCAAGGCGACGCGGACGTGGTCCACCTCGACGATCCTCGGCTCGTACGCCGCCGTGGCCGACGGCCCCGCGCCGAGCACGGTGAGCCCCGCCCGGGAGAGCGCCGCGATCGTGTCGGTCACGGTGCGCGGACCGGCATCGCCGGCGTGGTTGTTGGCAATCGCGATCGCGTCGAATCCCGCGCCGGCGAGGAGCGTCGCGGACGCCGGCCTTGCTTCGAGCGCATTCGGGCCGAAGGCGGGAAGGTGCGGGCGGAGGGTCAGCGGCGACTCGAGGTTCGCGACGGCGAGGTCGGCGACCGAGACCTCGTCGCGCACGCCGGCGAAGAGCCCTCGCGGGTCGGCCGCCGCGACCGGCGCAACACCCCGGCCGAGCATGATGTCGCCGGCGAACAGCAGGCGCACGGTCGGGACGCCCGATGCCCCCGCCGCCGGTGCGGCGACGAACAGACTCGTCGCGGCCGCGGCGAGGAGCAGCAACCGGATGCACGAAGTGATCGGCGTCACGGCGAGCACCCCGACCATACCTCCGACTTGTGACGCTTTCGTTACGGGCCGGGCGGCTGGCGCTTCACGACGCCCCAGGACGAGATCGCGCCCTTCGCGTCGAACCTGCCGACACCGGCGAACTTCGCGGAGACGCTCACGAAGTAGGAGCCCGGAATGCCGGTCGTTCCGTTCGAGCGCAGGCAGGTCACCTTGACGCCGCGGTACAGCTGCCCCACGGCCGATGAGGTGACGTCGATCACCTCGCAGCCGATGCTCACGTCGTTCGAGATCTGAAAGCCGAAGAGGTCGCCGACGTGGGCCTTGTAGACCGTCCTCGCCGCTTGGAGCTTCCGCTTGAACACGGTCTGGCCGCTGCCGTCCGCCTTGAGCTTGTCGATCGAGGCGGTGCCGTCGACGGCGAGCCCGACGCCGTACGTGCCCGTCCTCGGATTGCTCCCCTTCCAGAGCACGCACGCCAGGCCGTTCTTGTTGTTCGACGTGATCGCGAAGCATGCGAGCGGTGTGCCCACGACGTCGACCGCATCGCCGATCTTGAGCGGGATGGAGGTCAACGGCGCTGCCGCCGCCGGCACTGCGGCGAACGCCGCGAACGCGGCAACTGCCACGGCCAGGCGCCTGCCCATGGCTTCAGCGTCATCCCGGCGGGCCGCGGCTCCATCCGCGAGAACGCTGATCCACTCGGCCCGATAGGGGTACTGCGCGAGAATCCCG
>Ga0187765_10000048_pt1 | contig 40748 bp, 40 predicted proteins | sample 0216_QUI02_MP05__3_FD_133018 | JGI IMG/M metagenome (GOLD analysis project Ga0187765, IMG submission 133018) | Tropical peat soil microbial communities from peatlands in Department of Meta, Colombia - 0216_QUI02_MP05_10_MG | ecosystem: Environmental > Terrestrial > Soil > Wetlands > Peat ...
ACGCGCGCGCCGGCGATCATTTCATCGAGCGGCCGATTGGAGAGCTTGCCGTAGTCCTTCATCGACGGCACATGAAACAGCACATTGTCTTCCGCCACATAGGCGTGGCCGGATTTCACCAGCCGCTCGATCAACACCTTCATCTCGTCAATATGCTCGGTCGCGCGCGGCTCGATGGTCGGCGGCAGGCAGCCCAGCGCCGCCACGTCCTGCTTGAAGTTTTTATAAGTCTCTTCCGTCAGATCGCGGATGGATATGCCGCGCTCGGCTGCGCGTGCGTTGATCTTGTCATCAACGTCCGTAACGTTGCGCACATAAATGACATGCTTTTCGCCGTAGATGTGCCGCAACAAGCGAAACAGCACGTCGAATACGATGACCGGCCGCGCATTGCCGATATGGGCGAAGTCGTAGACCGTCGGCCCGCACACATACATACGCACGCGCGCCGGATCGAGCGGCGTGAATATCCGCTTCTCCCGCGTCAGCGTATCGTAGAGCTTGAGTTCCATAGCAAATGACACCCGTCGGCCCCGCTGGCCGGGCGTCCTGCTATCTCAACGTTGAGAAAAGACGGCCGCAGCCAGCGTGGTGCGCTAGCGAATAATCTCCGGGCAAATGCCGCAGATATGGTTAAGGCCGTTCATCGCCGCACAATGATTTGTCGCGTCCGGGCCGTCAAGGTGTTGGGCGAACCCTCGCAAAACACAGGAAAAATTTGATGACCGAGGGGCGGACTGCACGGTTAAGCGTGCCTTAACGATTTCGCTCACATTCTCGGAATCGACGCGGGCCTCTGCCGGCGCCCCCCAATCAGCGGATCCTTCGGAATGCGCACAGTTTTCATCACCCTCGTCGCGCTGGCGTGCCTCAGCCAGTCGACTTCCGCCCAAGCGGAGCGGCGCATGTTCATCGTCGCCAATGATGCCGATGGATATGGCGTCGACCGTTGTCTCGCTTCAGGAGAAAAATGCGGCGCCGCGGCCGCCAATGCCTATTGCAGGACGCAGGCTTTTGCGCAGGCCGCTACTTACCACAAGGCGGATCATAGCGATCTCACCGGCACGATATCCGATGCCGGTGGCGGCAGCTGCCGTGAGGGCGCTTGCAACGTTGTTGCGATCGTCTGCACGCGTTAGGCGCCGATCGATCAAGTCCGTGGCGCTAGCCTTGCAGCGCTGACCACATCTCGCGATCCCGTTCGGCGGTCCAGATCGCCGGCCATTCGATGCCGCGCGCCTCATCATAAGCGCGCGAGACATTGAACGGCAGGCAATGCTCATAAATTGCAAAGCTCTTGAACTTTGGATCCATCGTCAGGCGCGCAAAATCAAAGGCATCTTTCAGCGACCGACCTTTGGCGACGCTGTCCTGGACCGACGCGTAAAGCGTCGAAATGAAATCGGAAGTAAGCTCTATGCCTTCCTTGACCATTTCAGGTGTCGTAAGCGCCGCACCACGGCCGGGCACCAGCGCATTGGCCTGTAACTCCGCGAGATTATCGAGCGTCGCCGGCCAGTCGGTGAAATGCGCATCGCCGCAATAGCAGGCCGATTTGTACTCGACGAGATCGCCGGAAAAGACGACGCCGGCGTCGGGAACGATTGCAATCACGTCACCGGCGGTGTGGCCCCGCCCGATATGGATGATCCGCACTTCGCGCCGGCCCAGCCAGACTGAAATCTGGTCAGGGAAAGTTATCGTGGGCCAGGTCAATCCAGGAATGGAATTGGCATCCTGAAACAAGCGCGGAAATCGGCCGATCTCCGAATCCATGTCCTGCTTGCCGCGCTCGCCGATCAGGCCGCGTGTCGCATCGGACGCCAGAATCTCGGCGTCTTTGTAGGCCGACGCACCAAGCGTCCGCACGGCATGATAATGCGTCAACAAAACGTACTTGATGGGCTTGTCGGTCACCTTCGCGACACGTGCAATCAAGTCACCTGCCATTGCAGGCGTCGCCTGCGCGTCAACCACCATCACACTGTCGTCGCCGATGATGATGCCTGAGTTCGGATCACTTTCTGCAGTGTACGCATAGAGACCGGCACCAATCTGGTCGAATGAAACCTTCTTGTCGCTGAGATCTTCGGTGGAAGCAAACCCGGGCACTTCGCGACACCTCTTCTCCGATCGACACGTTGAACGACGATGCACCACCGCCCGCTATCATACGAACCAACAATTTCGTGATGGCGCACGCGCGGTAGGTACGTTCCTGCCAAATGTTAGTGCTAACACCGGCCGGACGCATTTTCGTCGCATGGAAAGTCCTGCGGAAACCGGCTGAGCTGGCCGCCGTAAGCACGCTTGGAGGTTACCGGCTGCGGACCATTTTCCGTGCGTGCTTGACCGGTTCGGCCAGCGACTTCGCCAATAATTGGTTGCTAATGTAACCAACTGCACGCCAATGTGGAACAGCTGGCCCGACCGCGCGTTACTGCCCCGGGCGAAGGCCGGTGGGTCCTTGTGATGCGATTTCTGATCCTGGTGTGGCTTGCGCGGTCGGTGCTCATCCTCGTCTGGGGCGACGAGCCCGGGCCCGGTGATTTGTCCCGGCGTCTGTCAGCCCTGCGCTTTTGGCCGTCCTGCCGCCAGCGATGCGGCTTCAATTAGTCCGGGCGCGTTGCACCCGGTCGGAAGTTCGGCCAAGATTCCCGTCATGCGCGAAGTCGCCTCGAACACCAAAGAGGTGCCAGCGCGGGGGAACGCAGCAGTAAAGAAAAGAAATGACTGACGAGACGGCTCAGAAAGCGTCAGACGCAACCGTCGGCCATGCGGTGCTCAAGCTGGACGAATTCCTGCCCTATCGTCTCAACGTCTGTGCCAGCCTGGTGTCACAAGCACTCTCCCGCATTTATGCCGACCGCTACAAAATCGGCGTGCCGGAATGGCGGGTACTGGTCACGCTCGGCGAATTAGGAGCAATGACCGCCAAGGCCGTCGGCGCACACAGCCACATGCACAAGACCAAAGTGTCGCGAGCGGTCGCATTGCTGGAACGCCGCAAGCTGGTCACGCGCCGGGCTAACAAGGCCGATTTACGCGAATCTTTCCTCTCACTCTCCCCGGCCGGACGGGATATCTACACGGAGCTCGCGCCGATCGCGCTCGATTTTGCTCAACAGTTGCTGGAAACTGTCGATGCGACCGATCGTGCTGCGTTCGATCGGGCAATCAAAAAACTGACCGAGCGTTCGGCACAGCTCGCCCCCCGTATCGCCAACGGTCACCGTCCCGGCTAGATTGCGCCAATGCAAGCCGGAGCCAGACTGTGAAACTCTATTCTTATTTTCGTTCGTCCGCCGCCTATCGAGTCCGCATCGCGCTCAATCTCAAGGGGCTTCCCTATCAGACGGTGTCAATCCACCTTATCAAGGAGGGTGGACGCCAGCACACGCCGGAATTCCGCGGCATCAATCCGCAAGGGCGCGTGCCTGCACTCGAGCTGTCGAGCGGCGAAGTGCTCACGCAATCGCTCGCGATTATCGAATATCTGGACGATATCCATCCAGAACCGCCGCTATTGCCGGCAGACGCGCTCGGACGCGCCAAATGCCGCGCGATCGCGCAAATGATCGCCTGCGATATCCATCCGCTCAATAACACCAGCCCCCTGCAGTATCTCAAGCGTCAGCTTAAACATGCACAGCCCGAGATCGACGCCTGGTATCATCACTGGGTCATCGAGGGCTTCACTGCGCTGGAAACCATGCTCGGCCCGGGGCCCTATGCATGCGGCGCGCATGTAACCCTTGCGGACACATGCCTTGTGCCTCAGGTCGCAAATGCACGCCGCCTGAAGGTGCCGCTCGACAAATTTCCGAAAATCGTGGCGGTGGATGCCGCATGCCTGAAGCTTGCTGCGTTCGACAAGGCGCGCCCGGAAAACCAGCCCGACGCCGAGTGACGGAAGCGCGGCTACCTGCTAGACCACCGCTCCGCATTACGCTTATTCCTCCGACCCAACGAACCGTCCGTGATCAACAGCAAGCTCGCACGCGTCGTCCTCTGGATGGTCGGCGCATTACTTTCGTTTTCGGTTATGGCGGTTTCTATCCGCCAACTGTCCCGCGGTGGATTGAGCATTTTCGAGATCCTCGCGATCCGCAGCGGGGTTGCGCTTGTTATCCTGCTCGCTCTTCTTGCGATACGTCCCGAATTGCGGCTGCACGCAAGACCCCGGCGCATGGGTCTCAACCTGTTCCGAAACTCCGTGCATTACGGGTCGCAATTCATGTGGGCATTGAGCCTCACCATGCTGCCGCTGGCGATGGTGTTCGCGCTTGAGTTCACCATGCCCGCCTGGACCGCGTTGCTCGCCGTCTGGTTTTTGCACGAGCGAATGACTCCAAGCCGGCTGGGTGTCGTCGTGCTCGGCCTTATCGGCGTCCTGGTTATTCTGCGGCCCGGCATTGCCGGGTTTAATCCAGCAGCACTGTTGGTGCTGCTGGCGGCGTTCGGCTACGCGATCACCATGATCACAACAAAGAAATTAACGATGACGGAAAGCACTTTCGGCATCATCTTCTGGATGGCGGTGATGCAATTTCCGCTATCACTCATCGGTAGCGACCCCGCGGTTTTTTTCCATTTCGAGACGCGTCACATTTTGCCCGCAATCGGTGTTGGCCTTGCAGGCCTCTCGTCACACTATTGCCTGAGCAATGCCTTTCGATCAGGCGACGCAACCTTGGTGGTCCCTTTGGATTTCATGCGTATCCCGTTGATTGCCGTTGTTGGCTGGGCATTCTACGGTGAGCCGCTCGACATTTTCGTGCTACTTGGCGCGCTGATCATTATTTCGGGAGTGTTCTGGAACCTGCGGTCCGAAGTCGCAAGCGCCCATTGATCCAAGGCTCGCCCCACCGGAATTTTCAGATTAGAGTGAAGGCCATGATTTCGAGATTCCACAAATTTGCGGCAGCGCTTATCGCGTGTTCGGGTCTGGCAACGGCTCAAGCCCAATCACAGTCGTCTAACCCCGCATGCCAGCGGCTCGAGACCCAACTCGCGACCCTCGATCGCGGAAATGCCGATCCAGCGCGCGCCGACCAAATTCGGCGATCGGAAGATCTGGTCAACCGCCAGCAGTTCGAGGTCGACAGGCTGGTCGCGCAATCGCGCCGGATGGGCTGCGAAAGCTCCGGCTTCTTCTCTATTTTCAGCAATCCTCCAGCACAGTGCGGCCCGCTCAGCCGCCAGATCGACCAGCAGCGCAGTAGTCTCGAGCGCATGCGCAACGACCTCGAAAAACTCAACGGAGGAACGACCGAGCGCGCGGCTCAGCGCCAGGCTCTCCTCATTGCGCTCGGCGACAATGGCTGTGGACCCCAATACCGTTCGGCCGCCCTTGCAGGACAGCAGAACGGCTTCTTCGATCGCCTGTTCGGCGGAAACGGCAGCGGCGTGTACTCGACACCGCCCGGCCCGATGGGCGGCACTTTTCGCACCATGTGCGTGCGCACGTGCGACGGCTTCTACTTTCCGATCTCGTACTCGACGTCGCCCGATCGTTTCCGCGATGATGAGCTGGCCTGTCAGCGCATGTGCCCGGCATCAGAAGTGTCTCTCTACACCTATCACAATCCCGGCGAGGAGATGACGCAGGCCGTTTCCTTGAATGGCCGACTCTACACCGAATTGCCGACGGCGTTTCAGTATCGAAAGGCAATGAGTCCTGAATGCAGCTGCCGCCGTCCGGGCGAAAGCTGGGCGCAAGCGCTCAAGGCCATCGGCCCCGACGATACGGTCGTCCCCGGCGACGTGGTCGTGACTGAACAGAATTCGAAACAGTTGTCGCAGCCCCGGATTGGCGCGGATGGCAAACCGATCCGCCCGGATCTACGTGGACCGGCGGCAGCAGAGACCGCACCGGCTCAACCGCCCGCGACACCCGCTCCTGAAACCGATCCCGCCAAGCGCACCGTGCGCACCGTCGGACCGACATTCATTCCGGCACGCTAAAAGCCGATTCCTGCCTGATCAAAAATCGAATGCTTCGCTCTTCGCCGGCTTTCCGGTGACCAATGAAACATCTGGCGCCGGCATCGGCGTGCCGGGGTCGCGGAAACGGTTCGTAATCGGATAGCGGCGGTCACGGCCGAAATTCTTCAGTGTCACTTTGACCCCGGGCGCCGCCTGTCGCCGCTTGTATTCGGCGATATTGATCATGCGTTCTACCCGCATCACGGTTTCAGGGTTGAAACCTGCGGCAACAATCGCCGAGATCGGCTCCTCGTGTTCGACCAATCGTTCCAGGATCGGATCAAGCACCGCATAGGCCGGCAGCGAATCCTCGTCCTTTTGGTTCTCGCGCAATTCCGCGGTCGGCGGGCGCGTGATGATGTTCTCAGGAATAACCGCGCCAGCAGGCCCCTTGGCGCCGTCCGGCCTCCAGCCATTGCGCAATCGCGCCAGCCGGAAGACCTCGGTCTTGTACAAATCCTTGACCGGATTGAACCCGCCGTTCATGTCGCCATAAAGCGTCGCGTAGCCGACCGACATTTCAGATTTGTTGCCGGTGGTGACCACCATGAGATTGAACTTGTTGGAGATCGCCATGAGGATGGTGCCGCGCGCGCGTGCCTGGAGATTCTCTTCAGTGACGTCGCGCGGCACTCCGGAAAAGATCGGCGTGAGCGCATTTTCGAAACCCTCAACGGCAGCGGCAATCGGCAATGTCTCGTAGCGCACACCGAGTGCCTTGGCGCAAGCTGCCGCATCGTCGAGGGATTCCCGCGACGTGAATTTGTAAGGCAGCATGATGCAACGGACGCGTTCCGCGCCCAGCGCGTCGACCGCCATGACTGCGCACAGCGCGGAATCGACGCCGCCTGACAGGCCGAGCACAACACCAGGGAAACCATTCTTGTTCACATAGTCACGCAGGCCAAGCACACATGCCGCGTAGTCGGCACGATCGGCTTCGACGCTTGCAACAATTGGCCCGTTTTCGCAGCGCCACGTGCCGCCGCGGCGCACCCACTGCGTCGTGACGATCGTTTCCTGAAAGGCGGCGAGCTGGAATGCGAGCGAGCAATCCGCATGCAGGCCGAACGATACTCCGTCGAAAACGAGTTCATCCTGCCCGCCGACTTGATTGACATAGACTGTTGGAAGCCCCTGCTCGGTGACGCGCGCGACGGCAATATTCAGGCGCACATCGCCCTTCTGCCTCCAGTACGGCGAACCGTTCGGCACGACCAACATTTCCGCGCCGGTCTCCGCCAGACATTCGACAACTTCCGTACCCCAGATATCCTCGCAGATCGGAAGGCCCAACCGCACGCCGCGGAAGCTGACTGGCCCGGGCATCGGCCCGGTCGCGAACACGCGCTTCTCGTCAAACACGCCGTAGTTGGGAAGATCGACCTTGTAGCGCAGTGCGCTGATCACGCCACCATCGAGCAAAGCCAGCGCGTTGTAGAGCTTGCCGCCATCGACCCACGGCGTACCGACAAGCAGTGCCGGACCACCGGATGCTGTTTCGCGCGCAAGCGCTTCGATAGCCGCGCGGCAGCCGGCCTGGAAGGCGGGCTTTAGAACCAGGTCCTCGGGCGGATACCCGGCAATAAACAACTCGGGGAACACGAGCAAGTCGGCGCCTTGAGCAGCTGCTTGCTCACGGGCACGCCGCACTTTTTCGGCATTACCGGCGATATCGCCGACCGTCGGGTTGAGCTGGGCAACCGCAATGGCCAGCCTGTCAGCGGGACGAGCGTTCATGGGAAAGCTCTACCGCCTCGCCATCCGGTCCGGCAATGGGGAACCCTGCATCGCGGCCCGGCGCGCATGAACCGGCTCAGAACGGCCCGAAACGATAGCTGCCCTGCACAAAGACGCCGTAAATATTGGTCTTGAAATCGATCGGCTGCGGGCTGCCGCCGAACATCTCGAAATGCGCGTCGCCGCTGCTTTCCATGTGCCAGTAACGGCCGCCTAAGCCGACACTGATCGAGTCGTCCACCTGGTAGGATAGCAGCCCCTCGAGCTGGTATCCCCAGCCATGGCCATCCTGAAACGTAGGGAACGGCAGATCGGGCCGCAAAAGATGATTGTCGGTTCCGGAGAACCAGACATAGGGCAGCCAGGCCGCTTCAAGATCGAACCGCCATCGATCCGCCAACGGGATGTCCGCATTGAGGCCGACGCGCACGCCTTGCCACGTATCATCCTCCACAATCACAGCTACGCTTGTCGGAATCCCGCCCGTGCAGATGTCGGGATTGGCCGCGGTCTGCTGGCAGCCGAACGCTTTCATCCGCGCGTGCAGATAATGATAGCCAACGAAGCCGTCGATGCGAAAATCGGAGCCGCGCAGCAATGCTCCGCCGAAATCAAAGCTGATGTAGCCGAGTGATTGGTTCTGGAGCGTGCTGTTCGTGCTTGAATAGGGCGTCGTGTCGGGCGGGAAATCTTCGTCCTGAAGATTGCCCTGCGTTAATAACCCGCCGCCAGCGTAGCCTTTCCAGAAAAGGCCGCTGCTGTGGTCGACACGGGCAACCATTTCCAGCGAATGCGATTGCATGCCGGAATAGGTCAGACGTGACACGAGGTCATTGCGCGTGAAACCGTAGAGATCCTTGCTGGTGTTGCCGAGCCCGTACCAGTAGCGCAGCGCGAATGACGACGTAAATTGAGCGGTCTCGGTTGTCAGAATAAACGGATCAGCTGCGGCCGCGGAACCAACATTGGCGCAAAGCCCCATCAAGCCAAACAATGATCCCCGCACCAGCGCTTTGAACATGACGCCCCCAACTGTCATCGACGCGGGGGAGTTTTCAGCCCAATAGTTTTCGAGCTCGTTACAATTCTACCGAGTGCATTGAGGAACGCTTCGCATCATTAAAGAAGCAATAAACAGCGGACGTTTACCTTTATGGTCTCTGAACCGCGGAATCGTCACAAACCAATTGGCTCTGAATTTACTTGGGAAGACTGGCATCAACATAAGTGGCCGCGTGCGCCTCGTGTGGTAACGATCGGTCAACCCAACGCCTGCTTTGGCGCAGGCAAACGCTACTCAGCACACACCGATCGATGCTGAATGCATCCTGGCTTTCAGAGCCCGGCCACGGCCGGCAGCGGCTTGGCCTGGCCGGATCGTTCTTTCTTGAGCAATTCCGCGAGCAGGAAGGCGAGGTCAATCGCCTGCTCCGCATTGAGCCGCGGATCGCAAGCCGTGTGATAGCGATCATTGAGATCGGCATCCGATATCGCACGGGCGCCACCGGTGCATTCTGTGACGTTCTGTCCGGTCATCTCAAGGTGCACGCCGCCGGCATAGGTACCTTCCGCCTGATGCACTTCGAAGAAACTGCGCACTTCTTTCAGGATCAAGTCGAACGGCCTCGTTTTGTAACCGCTCGCGGACGTAATGGTGTTGCCGTGCATCGGGTCGCACGACCACAACACTACTTTGCCCTCGCGCTTTACCGCGCGCACGAGCGGCGCCAGCAGATCACCGACCTTCTCAGCGCCGAAGCGGCCAATCAACGTCAGACGACCGGCCTCGTTGTCCGGATTGAGAATATCGATCAACCGCAGCAGATCGTCAGGTTTGCTGGATGGGCCGCATTTCAAACCGAGCGGATTTTTGATGCCGCGTGCATATTCTATATGCGCGTGGTCATGTTGCCGCGTTCGATCGCCGATCCAGAGCATGTGACCGGATGTGGCGTACCAGTCGCCCGTCGTTGAATCGACGCGCGTCAATGCTTCTTCAAAGCCGAGTAGAAGCGCCTCGTGGCTTGTATAGAAATCGGTCGTACGCAGCTCGGGGTGGCTCTCGAGATCGAGACCGCAAGCCTGCATGAAACCGAGCGCCTCGGAAATGCGATCCGACAACTCAACATAACGCCGCGACTGCGGGCTGTCTTTAACGAAGCCGAGCATCCACTGCCGTACGCTGGCGAGGTTCGCATAGCCGCCTTGCGCGAATGCGCGCAGCAGATTGAGCGTCGCTGCCGATTGCCGATAGGCTTCAATCTGACGGCGCGGATCCGGCCGCCGCGCTTCTTCAGTGAAGGCGACGTCGTTGATGATATCGCCGCGATAGCTCGGCAGCTCCTTGCCGTCACGCTTTTCGGTCGGCGAGGAACGCGGCTTGGCGAATTGACCAGCAATGCGACCGACTTTCACAACCGGCGAGGCCGCGGCATACGTCAACACGACCGCCATCTGGAGAAACATCCGGAAGAAATCGCGAATGTTGTTGGCGCCATGCTCGGCGAAACTCTCGGCGCAATCCCCGCCTTGCAACAGGAAAGCTTCGCCCCTGGCCACGCGCGCCAGCTGTTTCTTCAGATTGCGCGCCTCGCCGGCAAACACCAGCGGCGGAAAAGTCGCCAGTTGTTTTTCGACGTCAGCCAATGCCTGCCGGTCCGGGTAATCCGGGACCTGCTGAATTGGCTTCTTTCGCCAGCTATCGGGCGTCCAACGTTCGGCCATTACGCACTACCGTCTGTTTGAGCGTGGTGTCTCACCGAAAACCGATTTTGCGCTTTTTCGGGATTGCGCTCGGGCGTTCGGGCGGCGTTATACACGACCGCCGCCCGTAAAAGCCAGTTTTTCAGGTGAAGTCGGTTAGTTTAGGCCTTATTCCGCGGCACGCCCGTAGCTCATGGCCTTTTCGCGCAAAGTGACCAGTTCCTCGGCAGCCGTCGGGTGAACCGCCATGGTCGCATCGAAATCGGCCTTGGTCGCGCCCATCCTCACGGCAACTCCGATGATCTGGATCAACTCGCCTGCGTCAGGGCCGACAATATGGCAGCCGACCACGCGGTCGGTCTTGCCGTCGACCAGCAGCTTCATGAAAGAGCGCGTATTGCGCCCCGAAAGCGTCGCCTTCATCGGCCGAAAACTGGTCTTGTAGACATCGACGATGTCAAGCCGCTCGCGCGCCTGATGTTCAGTCAGTCCGATGACGCCAATTTCCGGCTCCGAAAAGACCGCGGTCGGAACATTGGTGTGGTCGACTGGAGTCGGCCTGCCACCATAGACAGTGTCGGCGAAGGCGTGGCCCTCGCGGATCGCAACCGGGGTGAGATTGACGCGATTGGTGACGTCGCCGACGGCATAGATGTTCGGTACGGACGACCGTGAATACTCATCGACGTCGATCCCGCCATGCTCGTGAATTTTTATCTGCAGGCTTTCCAGCCCAAGGCCCATGACGTTGGGGCGGCGGCCGATGGCAAACATCGCCTTGTCTGCCGCAATCACGCTGTTATCCGACAGCCGCACTCTAAATTCCTCACCAGCCCTTTCAATGGCAGCGACCGTATGACCGCAGGTCACCGTAATACCGCGTCCGCGCATCTCGTGCCGCAAATGCTCCCGCACCTCATCGTCAAAGCCGCGCAGGATATTCTCCCCGCGATAAACAAGTGTCACTTCACTGCCAAGGCCGGCAAAGATGCATGCAAATTCAACCGCAATATAACCGCCACCTTGAATCACGATCCGTTTCGGCAGTTCCGGCAGATGAAATGCTTCATTCGAGGAAATTGCATGCTCGAGGCCCGAAATTTTCGGTCCCAAATGCGGCCACGCACCGGTCGAGATCAGAATCGTTTCCGCGCGCACGCGGGCGCCCGTCGCCAGGCGCACCGTGTGGGCATCTTCGAGCGCGGCACGGCTCTTGACCAAAGTAACATTGAAGCGCTCAAGCGTGCTGGTGTAGGCGGCTTCCAGTCGCGCTATTTCACGATCCTTGTTGGCGATTAGTGTCGGCCAATGAAATTCGGGTTCGGCAACCGTCCAGCCGTAACCGGCCGCGTCCTCAAACTCGTCGGAAAAGCGTGAGGCGTACACCAGAAGCTTTTTCGGCACACAGCCACGAATGACACAGGTGCCGCCGACGCGATATTCCTCGGCAATCATCACGCGCGCGCCGTAACTCGAGGCAATACGAGCGGCCCGCACACCGCCGGAGCCTGCGCCGATGACAAAAAGGTCGACGTCGTGATCCGCCATCGGGCCCCGCCATCACATAAGTCAGGACCGCCCAACCAATTGCCGGTAGCTCATCAAAGTGCGTGACCCCGCTTTTTGAGTTCGTCGCGCATTTTTGCGATGACCTGATCGGAAAGCTGGTTAGCCCAGTCTTGGGCGAATTTCAGACCTTCCTCGCCGATCTTCGGCTGCTCGGTGATCAGCTTCATGCCGACAGGTGTTTTGTAAAAAGCCAACAGATCCTTGAGCTCGGCTTCAGTGAAATGAGTCGCATACAATTTTGCCACCTCGGCATCCAGCTCTTCGGAACGAGGTGCAAGATCGGTGCGCATCTGGAGAGCTATTGCATTGAGATCCTTGCCGAGTGCGGGATTCTGCTGGAGGAAAAGATTCTTTGCTTGTTCGATCACGCCGGGAATCAAGGGAACGAACAGCGCGGTTGCACCGGTCAGCTTTATGATTTCCTTGGCCGTCTGGACGGCCGCCACAGACGTCTGCTGCGCGCCGGCGATGCTGCCAATGCTGACCAGGGCCAGGGCGAATGCAGTCGGTCTCATTGCACTTTTAATGACTTGAACAACGCTCATAGGGAACTCCATCTAGCTCTGGATCTCAGCATTTTTCGACGATCTTTACGCCGTCCGGCCCGCCAATTATGGCCATCTGCGCGAGGCCAATAAACAGACCATGCTCCATTACACCTGGCACGTCCGAAAGCGCATGCGCCAATGCGGCCGGATCGTCAATCCGGACGAGTGCGGCATCGAGAAGCCAGTGACCGCCATCCGTGACGAAAGCATGGCCGTCTTTGGCCCGCCGGAGCGTCAGGTGGCCCGGCGTCTGGACAGCTCCGATAGCCTTGTCCAGTGCGCGCTGGGTGGAAACCAGACCAAACGGGGTCACTTCGATCGGGAGCGGAAACCGGCCGAGCGCGGCGACGTTTTTACTGTGGTCGGCGATGACGATCATGCGCGCAGAGGCGGCTGCAACGATTTTTTCTCGCAATAGGGCTCCGCCGCCGCCTTTGATCAAAGAAAGCCCAGGGCCGATTTCGTCGGCCCCGTCGACGGTCAAATCGAGATCAGGGGTCTCGTCAAGTGTAGTAAGTGGAATGCCGTGTCGCTTTGCATCGGCAAACGTAGCCTCGGATGTCGGGACCGCGACGATATCGAGTCCTGCGCGAACGCGCTCGCCAATCAGCTCGACGAAATGTTTGGCCGTCGATCCGGTACCAAGGCCCAGCCGCATACCGGGGCGCACAAATTCGACGGCGCGAGCGGCGGCTGCGCGTTTTTGAGCATCGGCGTTCATCGGTACCGGCTGAGCAAACAAGCGTCGATTGACGATAGGGTGCGATGCCTATCTAGCCCTGATCGTCCTGCCTGAATAGCCGTAATTTGCAAAGTTGGCGGGACTGGTAAATCGGCCTTGCAACGATGATGAACGAGGGCTAGCGATCCTTCATGTCCTCTCCTACGATCATTTTTGACCTTGACGGCACGCTGATCGATACGGCGCCCGATCTGATCGACACCCTCAATATTATATTCGCGCGTGAGGGACTGGCCCCGGTGCCTTATGAAGCTGCGCGGAACGCCATTGGCGGCGGCGCGAGAGCAATGATTGCCCGCGGGATCGAAGCGGAAGGCCGGACTTTTTCAACCCAGAAGCTAGACCAAATGTTTGCGGATTTTATTATTTACTATTCCGGCCATATCGCCGATCGCTCTCGGCCATTTCCAGGGCTCATTGACGCGCTCGATTCGCTGGCCGCGCGCGGATGCCGCTTTGCTGTATGCACGAACAAGCTTGAACAGCTCTCGGTGTTGCTGCTTCGCCAACTCAAGCTTGCTGACCGCTTTGTGGCGATCTGCGGGCAAGATACATTCGGCATTCAAAAACCGGATCCGGAGATTCTGCGGCGGACCGTCGCGGCGGCTGGTGGAACAATGCAACACGCGGTCATGATCGGTGATTCAAACACTGATATTCGCACTGCGCGTGCGGCCGGTGTACCGGTGGTCGCCGTCGACTTTGGCTATAGCGAACGTCCAATTGCCGAATTTGGACCGGACCGGATCATCAGTCATTTTACCCAATTGCCGGCTTCGATTGCCGCAGTTTTTTCCGAAATCTGACCGCTGTGGTACGGATTTATGGTTAATGTGGTAAGGTTAACGAGGGGCAATATGTTGCGCCTGCATGACGAGGCCCCTATCCTTCCAGCGGGCGAGCGGCGGCTAGTTGCTCGGAGTGGGACGGTTAATATGATGTACCGAGTTCTTGCGATTTTCGGCGGCGTACTTGCCTTGGCGGCTTGCTCGTCGACCCCGGACTGGATGAATCTTGACGGCCTTAAACCCGGCCCCTCTTTGGACACGGTAAGCTTTGAGTCCGAGCCGCCTGGCGCCGAAGCAAAAGCATCCAACGGACAATCCTGCCGGACTCCGTGCTCGCTCGCCTTGCCAATTGATGCCGCCTCGTCGGTGACTTTCACGCTAAACGGCTATCTGCCCGAAACAGAAAAGCTCGAAGCGATCACGACAACCGGGGAACCGCCCCGGTTGCGGCCCAATCCGGTTGTCGTTGAACTTACCCCGGGCGCACCGCCGGCCGCAAAGAAGCCGCCCGCCAAAAAACCGGTTGCCAAGAAGCCGGCCAAACCAAAGCCCGCCGCCGCCGCCCCGGCGCCCGCTCCGGCCCCACCGCCGGCACAGGCCGCTGCGCCGTGGCCGACAAATCCGCCGCCGCCGCGGCAGTAATTTCGGCCCAATTAGATCGCACGCCGCAGTCCAAAACTGCGTGACTATCTTACGTATGGTCATTTGCGGCCAGAATTCCTATATGGAACGGGTGCGCAATCGGTGAAACGCGCGACACCAGGTTGGAATGATGGCATCGGCCGCCGGCACCTCCGCAATTGAAATCGACCGTGCAAAACCGAGCGCGTTGATCGACCCGTTCAATCGCGCAATTACTTATCTGCGCGTTTCGGTTACGGATCGCTGCGACTTCCGATGTGTCTACTGCATGTCGGAGCACATGACGTTTCTTCCGAAGGCCGACCTATTGAGCCTCGAGGAACTGGACCGGCTCTGCAGCGCGTTTATCGCAAAAGGCGTCACCAAATTGCGTTTGACCGGGGGCGAACCGCTCGTGCGGCGCGGGATTATGACGCTGGTGTCATCGCTGTCGCGACATCTCGCGAGCGGTGCGCTTCACGAATTGACGCTAACCACCAACGGATCGCAATTGCAGAAATATGCGTCCGAACTCAAAGCCAACGGGATCGAGCGCATCAATGTCTCGCTCGATACACTGGACGCCGACAAATTTCGCGCCATCACACGCTGGGGCGACCTTGGAAACGTCATGGCGGGAATCGATGCAGCGCAGGCGGCAGGGCTCAAGATCAAGATTAATATCGTTGCTCTGAAAGGCGTGAACGAAGACGAGATTGCCCGCTTGCTGGAATGGGCGCATGGGCGCGGCATGGATCTCACCGTTATCGAGGTGATGCCGCTTGGTGATGTCGACGAATCGCGTCTCGATCAATATCTGCCCTTGTCGATCGTGCGCGCGCGGCTGGCAGAACGGTACTCGTTGGACGACATCGACTACAGCACGGGAGGCCCGGCCCGTTACGTACGCGTGAAGGAAACCGGTGGTCGGCTAGGCTTTATTACCCCGCTCACCCACAATTTCTGCGAATCCTGCAATCGCGTGCGCATTACCTGCACTGGCACACTTTACATGTGCCTCGGACAAAACGATGCCGCGGATCTTCGTGGCCCTCTGCGTGCTTCGGAAAGCGATGACTTGGTGTACAGTGCAATCGACGAGGCAATCACGCGCAAGCCGAAGGGACATGATTTCGTTATTGACCGCCGGCACAGGAAAGCGGCGCTGCCACGCCATATGAGCACGACGGGCGGCTAGCGGACCTCAGGACCCGACAGGCGGCATTACCCGCAGGCAGGGGCATGGGTTCGCTCCACGGGCATCAATAGAATGGGGACCCGGCTGGAACCGGCTTTGACCGCCACTATTCCGCCTATAGCGCAGGACCGGCCCACGCTTTCGACCAAATTGTCCATTGACGCGCTATAGCGCCATCGGATTAAGGTGTGGATCTTGGCTTTGCCAATCGCATGGCCGGGGTCCGTGGGGGGACGCGCTTTTCGAGGCCCGGGACAGCTTCCTAAGCCTCTGTGGGGAGAGGGTGTGAAAGTACTGCTTGCATTCAGTCGAGGGGTCGACTGGTTCAACACGCAATTGGCGGTCGTCGCGAACTGGCTGGTGTTGCTGGCAGCCCTGATCAGCGCCGGCAATGCCGCGAGCCGATACGTTTTCAGCGAAAGCTCGAATGGCTGGCTCGAGATCCAGTGGTACATGTTCGCCGGCATGGTGCTGCTTGGTGCACCATACACGCTGAAAATGAACGAGCACGTGCGCGTCGATCTCTTCTACGGCATGCTGGCGTCGGAACGCATGCAGATATGGATCGACATCATCGGCGGGCTCCTGTTCCTGCTTCCGATCTGCATCATCCTCACCTATTTCACGTGGCCGTGGTTCGTCGAATCCTGGAATATCAACGAAGCATCCTCCAATGCGGGCGGCTTGCTCCGTTGGCCGGTGAAGCTTCTGCTTCCGGTCGGATTCGTCCTGATGGCGTTGCAAGGCGTTTCGGAAATCATCAAGCGCATCGCTGCGCTTGAGCATGTCATCGATGCCGAATTCAAGTACGAAAAGCCTCTGCAATGACGTGGGTCGTAGAACACCTCGCGCCCCTGATGTTTGCGGGCATGATTCTTTTCATGCTCATCGGATATCCGGCGGCTTTCTCGCTGGCGGCAACCGGATTGTTTTTCGGCTTTCTCGGAATCGAATTTGGTCTTATCCAACCGGACTTCCTGGGCAATCTGACCTACCAACTCTTCGGCATCATTTCCAATGACCTGCTGTTGGCGATCCCATTCTTCACCTTCATGGGCGCCATCCTCGAACGATGCGGACTTGCCGAGGATCTTCTGGATTCTTTCGGTCAGCTTTTCGGGCCGATACGCGGCGGGCTTTCCTACGCGGTGATATTTGTTGGCGCTGTCCTCGGTGCGATCACGGGCACCGTGGCCGCGTCGGTCATCGCCATGGGCGTGATCTCGATGACTCCGATGCTCAAATATGGCTACTCGGTTCGCCATACGATGGGCGTCATTGCCGCCTCCGGAACGATTACCCAGCTTATTCCGCCGTCGCTCGTTCTCGTCGTCCTGGCCGACCAGATGGGCCGTTCGGTCGGCGACATGTACGCCGGCGCGATCGGACCCAGCCTCATCCAGGTATTGCTGTTCTGCGGATGGGTGCTGATCGTCAGTATCGTGTGGCCTGACGACGTACCGGCGCTCCCGAAAGAGGCACGCACACTCCAGGGGTGGGCGCTATGGAAGCGCTGCATGCGCGGCATGATTCCATCGCTTGGCCTGATCTTCCTGGTGCTCGGAACAATTTTCATGGGCCTTGCGACACCGACCGAAGCCGGTGCAATGGGCGTGGTCGGTGCAATTGCTCTGGCGTGGTTCTACGGCAGCCTGACCTGGCCGCTCTTGTACCAGGGCATGGCGTCCACCATGCGTATCACCGCCATGGTGGTTTACATCCTGATTGGCGCCCGCGTGTTCAGCCTGGTGTTCCAGGGTGTCGGCGGCAAGGTCTGGATCGAGGACCTGCTGACATCGCTGCCGGGCGGGCAGATCGGGTTCCTGATCTTCGCCAATGCTTTCATCTTCGTCATTGCATTCTTCCTCGACTTCTTTGAAATCGCCTTCATCATCATTCCAATGCTGGCGCCGGCTGCCGACAAGCTCGGCATCGACCTGATCTGGTTCGGCGTCCTGATCTGCGCCAACATCCAGACGAGTTTCATGCACCCGCCCTTCGGATTTGCGCTGTTCTATTTGCGAGGCATCGCCCCCAAGTCAATCAAGACGTCGGATATCTATTGGGGCGCGATACCCTGGATCGGCACGATGGTGATCCTCGTGGCCATTGTCATTTTGTGGCCCGCCTCGGTAACCTACTGGATCGACCGGACCACGAAGATCGACCCGTCCAAGGTCAAGATAGAAATCCAGATGCCCGAAATGCCTCCGCTGAATTTCAAATAGAAATAGCCGGCACCCGACGCAAAAAAATCGAGGCCCCGGATTACTCCGGGGCCTCGTGCATTTGGTCCGCTGTTTAGCCGCGCGCGCGGGCGCGGATCATATAGCTGTCGTAGCTGTATTCTGCGACCTGCCACCACAGATATTCATCGTTGCGGAAGGCGAGCATCGCATCCAGCACTTTCTTGAAGTCCGCATTAGTCGCCGCGACTTCGTTGTGAAGTTCGGCGGCCGCCTTGTAGCAGGCATCCATGATCGCCGGCGAGAACGGCTTGAGCTGGGTGCCGGCGGCCACCAAACGCTTCAGCGCCAACGGATTGGCCTGATCATATTTCGCCATCGACCATGTGTTGGCGTAGTGACCCGCTGCAACGAGTGCGGCCTGATACGGCTTCGGCAGCGCGTTCCATTTATCGAGATTGACGAACGCAAAAATCATCGAGCCGCCTTCCCACCAGCCAGGGTAATAGTAGTGCGGCGCGATCTTGAAGAAGCCAAGCTTCTCGTCGTCGTAAGGTCCTACCCACTCGGCGGCGTCGATGGTGCCTTTTTCGAGCGCCGGGAAAATGTCGCCGCCGGCGATTTGCTGCGGCACGACACCAAGCTTGGTGAGCACTTTGCCGGGGAATCCGCCGATGCGGAATTTCAGCCCCTTGAGATCATCGACAGTATTGATCTCCTTGCGGAACCAGCCGCCCATCTGGCAGCCGGTATTCGCGGCCATCAACGCGTGAACGTTGAACTTCTTGTAGAAGTCGTTCAGCAGATCCATGCCGCCACCATGGATCATCCACGCCTGGTTCTGGCGCTGGTTTGGCCCGAATGCGACCGAGGTACCGAACGCGAAGGTTGGGTCCTTGCCGAAATAATAATAAGACGCGGAGTGGCCAATCTCGACCGTGCCGCTCGATGCGGCATCCAGCGCTTGCAGGGCCGGAACGATCTCGCCGCCGGCGAACACCTGGATCTGGAATTTGTTGTCGGTCGCTTCAGCAACGTTCTTGGCCATGAGCTCGGCCGCGCCGTAGAGCGTGTCGAGTGACTTCGGCCAACTACAGGTCATTCGCCATTTGATTTCCGGCATCGACTGGGCGATTGCCGGCGCGGCCACAGCGCTCGCTGCAACACCAAGCCCGGCAGTCTTCAGGAATTGACGACGTTTCATTCCAATGTCCTCCCCTCATTTTTTATTGCGGGAGCCCCAACCCGCACACATCACCCCCCGGGGCGTGATATCAACCATGACGGAGCACGGTCGCTAAAGCCAGTCTGCACCGATTAAACGAAAGTTGGTAGTGGGCCACCGGGCCACTTTCCAGTCAAAACCAAGGAGGGCCAGCGTACGGCTGGCCCTCCGGCAACTCGTTTCGGTGCAGGCTGGATTAGCCTTTCGCGCCGCTCCGGATCATGAAGCTGTCGTACCCGTATTCCGCGACCTGCCACCAGAGATACTCGTCTCGGCGGAATGCCTCCATCGATGCCAACACCTTCTTGTAGGCGGGGTTGGTCGCGGATGTTTCGGCATTCACTTCATTCGAGGCCTTCAGACACGCCTCCATTGTCGGCACAGTGAAGGGCCGCAGCTGCACACCGTTGGCGACCAATCGCTTGAGGGCCTGCGGATTCTTGGCGTCGTAGTCACCCTGCTGTTGCGTATTGCAGGCTGCGGCCGCCGCTTCCAGGATGGATTTGTATGATTTTGGCAGCTCGTTCCACTTTGCGAGGTTAATGAGCATGTGGTTGGCGGTGCCGCCCTCCCACCAGCCCGGATAGTAGTAGTACTTGACGATCTTGTAGAAGCCGAGCTTCTCATCGTCGTATGGGCCGACCCATTCGGCGGCGTCGATGGTTCCCTTCTCAAGCGCCGGATAGATGTCACCACCGGCAATCTGCTGCGCGACGACACCAAGCTTGCCGAGCGTTTTGCCCGCCCAGCCTCCGATGCGCATCTTGAGGCCTTTGAAATCTTCAGGCGCTTTGATCTCCTTGTTGAACCAACCGCCCATCTGGCAGCCGGTGTTGCCGGCGAGCAGACACTTGGTGTTGAATTTGGCGCCAAACTCGTCGATCAACGCCTGCCCTTCACCATGGTAGAACCATGCATTCTGTTGACGCGCGTTGAGCCCGAAGGGCACCGCACAAAACAGCGCCCATGTCGGATCCTTGCCGATGTAGTAGTACTGAGCGCTATGGCCTAGTTCGACGGTGCCATTCTGCACCGCGTCGAGCACTTGCAGGCCCGGAACGATTTCGCCAGCGGCGAAGCTCTGGATTTGGAATTTGCCGTCGGTCGCTTCAGATACATATTTGGCGAACAGCTCGCAGGTGCCGTACAACGTGTCGAGCGATTTCGGCCAGCTAGCCGTCAATCGCCACTTGAGTGTCGGCGATGACTGGGCAATCGCCGGCTTGGCAATCGTGGCAGCAGCGGCGGCAACGCCCCCTGCCCCGATCGCGGTGAGAAACTTGCGGCGTTTCATCGATAAATCCTCCCTCTAGCGCTCCCGCTCAAACGATTCGGGGAGCAGAACCAATTGCCCCGCGCATTCAGAGCATGCGTCTGCGGTCAACCGAGCGCAAGTTCCCCCTTCGTCGAACGGGCGCTAGGGGCCGTAAGCCATATTTTACGGGGTGAAAACCGGGGTTCAGGCCTCGATCACGATCTTTGGGGCGGAGCGTGCCGCACCTTTGATCTGATCGCGAACCCTCGCGGCAATGTCTCGATAGATTTTGGCGTGCGGGCCATCCGGCTCGGTGGCCACGACGGGCAGGCCCGCGTCCGATTTTTCGCGGATGGTCATGTGAAGGGGCACTTCGCCGAGGAACGGCACGCCCAATCGCTCGGCTTCCATGTGTGCACCGCCATGACCAAAAATATCGGATCGGGTGCCACAGCTCGGGCACAAAAAATAACTCATGTTCTCGACCACGCCGAGCACGGGCACATTCACGCGTTTGAACATGGCGACGCCGCGCCGGGCATCGATCAGTGCAAGGTCTTGCGGCGTGGACACGATCACCGCGCCTTTCAACGGAACCTGCTGCGCCATCGTGAGCTGCGCGTCACCCGTGCCAGGCGGCATGTCAACCACCATGATATCGAGCTTGCCCCACTCCACCTCGCGCAGCATTTGCGTGATCGCTGACATCACCATCGGTCCGCGCCAGATCATTGGTGTCTCTTCGTCGATCAGAAAGCCAATCGACATCACCGTGAGACCATAGCGCTCGATAGGCTTGAGACGCGTACCGCCGATCGTCTGCGGTTTCTCCTTGATGGCGAGAAGTTTCGGCAGCGAGGGGCCATAGATGTCGGCGTCAAGCATACCGACTTTCATTCCCAGGTCGCGCAGTCCGAGCGCGAGATTGACCGCAGTCGTTGATTTTCCGACCCCACCTTTGCCGGAGGCAACGGCAATAACAGCATCAACACCGGGAATTCCGGGTTGCACCTTGTCGACCGGATGAGCGTGCGCTGCTCCCGCAGGGCGGGGGTGGGCGGCAACATGCGCTGGTTGTGGTCCTCGTGCGCCGGCGCCCGCGGCGCGCTCGGCTGTCAAGGCCACCAAGGCCGACTGCACGCCGGGAATGCCACGCACGGCTTCTTCGGCTGCCTTACGTACAGACTCCCACGACTTAACCGCGGCAGCGTCGACCGTCAGTGAGAAAAAGACCTTGTTCTCGGAGACAACTATATCGGAAAGCACGCGCGCATCTGGCAACGGTGCGCCGTCCGGTGAGGGCACCTTTGCCAACGCCGCGAGAACCTGCTCCTTGCTCACCGTCATATTTGCATGCCTTCAAAGGTGTGATTTCGCCGACACCATAAGCGTGGTGCCGATGCGGTCAATGCAGGGTGGTTGACGCCCTTGCCCCGCAATGACCTATTGGCAGATAAGCATCGGCCGCGGCCGGCCAAGAGGAAATTTCCAAGGGAGATTAGTGATGGCGAAGGTGGCGTTTCTGGGCCTGGGAGTCATGGGCTACCCGATGGCGGGGCATCTGAAGAATAAAGGCGGACACGAAGTTACAGTTTATAACCGCACCGCGGCCAAAGCCGAGCAATGGGTCAAGCAACATGGCGGCAAATCGGCCCCGACCCCAAAGGCTGCAACCGAAGGCCAGGACTTCGTCATGTCCTGTGTCGGCAACGATAACGACCTGCGCGAGGTGACCCTGGGGCCGAACGGTGCCTTTGCCGGCATGGGAAAGGGCAAGGTTTTCGTGGACCATACAACCGCGTCGGCCGAAATCGCTCGTGAACTGCACGCCGCCGCCAAAAAAAGCGGCTTCGAGTTCATCGATGCCCCCGTGTCCGGCGGTCAGGCTGGTGCCGAGAACGGCGTTCTCACCGTCATGTGCGGCGGTGATGCGGATCCGTTCGGTCGCGCCGAGAAGGTGATCGCCGCCTATGCGCGCGCCTGCAATCTGCTCGGCCCGCCGGGGTCCGGACAACTGTCAAAGATGGTCAACCAGATCTGCATCGCGGGATTGGTGCAAGGTTTGGCCGAAGGCCTCCACTTCGCGAAGAAATCGGGTCTCGATATCGAGAAGCTGATCGCAACGATCTCCAAAGGCGCGGCGCAATCCTGGCAAATGGAGAACCGCTATAAGACGATGGCCGCGAACAAATTCGATTTCGGATTCGCGGTCGACTGGATGCGCAAGGACCTCGGAATATGTCTCGGCGAAGCGCGCAAAAATGGCGCCCATCTACCGGTTACGGCGCTGGTCGACCAGTTCTATTCCGAGATTCAGGCGATGGGTGGAAAACGTTGGGATACCTCGAGCCTGATCGCCCTGCTCGACCGGTGATCTGATCGAAGGTCCAAAGGTGGTTGTCGAGCGTTATGCGGCCGCGCTCGGACGCGCCGACACGGCCGCATGCCAGCGTCTCACATTGTCGATGCCTTCGGGCATTGTGAGCCGTCCCGGTTTCATGAAATCGACGGCGACCTGCATCGTAATGTCAGCGATCGTATAACGATCACCCGCGACGTATTCGCGCTGGGCGAGTTCGCGGTCAAGCAATTCAAGAAACCAGGTCACGCGGGGTCTGTTCGCATCCGCCCAGGCCGCCACCTGCGGTACCTCCAGCTCTTTCATCGCCGGATGTGTGTGGCGGAAAACCGCTGCCACATTCGAGAAAAAATTTATCTCCGCACGCCGATTCCACATCTCCACGATAGCCATGTCTTTCGGACCGACGCCGAACATTGGCGGCTCCGGGTGCAGCATTTCAAAGTAGCGGCAGATCGCAATCGACTCGGTAATCACGGTGCCATCGTCAAGTACCAGCGCCGGCATGCGCTGCAACGGGTTGATGGCGGTATATTCGGGGGTCTTGTGCTGCATCTTCATCATGTCGACCTGCTCGGTCGGCAGCGTGATGCCTTTTTCAGCGAGGAAGATGCGGGTGCGGCGGGGGTTCGGGGCTAACTTGCTGTCGTAGAGTTTCATCCGCCTCCCCCCGCTCAAAGGTCTTTATAGCCCCGCAAAGACCCGAACACGGCCAAAAACCGCTGTCAAATGCGGGTAAACAATCCTTAACCAGAGATTTTAGGCCCCTCTTAAGCTTCGTCTTAAGGATTTTGCGCAAGGCTCCGCCGGTGTTTTGTGTAAGCGCCAGCGTCATTTAATGCCGCCTCTAGGTGAACAACCCGGCCTCACTGCGCTGCCACCGGACGACTCGCCGGTGAAGCGGCGGCTTGCCGCGCAATATGTGCGCGAAGCCCGTGACCGCCTGACGTCGACCAGCGGCACACGCCCGGCATTCGATTACGAATTGTTGCGGCAGTACGCGCAGAACCGCATTTCGGCTTCGCTCGTGATCCTGCTGCTTGTAACAACCGTCGGCTTTATGTCGAGCGTGTGGACCGGCGCATTGGGTGCCGGCGCGTGGACTGCCGCGGTGCTGGTGATCCACGCCGTCATTGTTACCAAGTGCCGCCAGTTCCTCGAAAAGCCGATGCACGAGGTTTCGGCACGCACATGGCGGCTGCGCTTCGTTACGCTCGATCTATTCTACGGGCTGGCCTGGATGTTCATCCTGATCCATCCGCTCGGCATAGACGAGAGCTCGAGCACCTTCATGCTGTTTGTGATGCTGTTGGTGGTGGCGGTGTCGAGCATGCTGGCCTCCAGTCTGCCGACCGCAGTCTTTGCGGCGACCTTTCCGGTCACCACCGCAATCACGCTCGACTTCATCCTGCAGGGCACGCTACGGCATTATATTCTCGCCCTCATGGCGCTGACCGCGCAAGGCTACTTTGCAGCTCTCACCTATCGCCTCTATTCAAGCACGCTCGCAACGCTCGAAGCGCGCGCGGAAAAAGATGCATTGATCGGTGAGCTAGAACAGGCCAAGGCAATATCAGACGAAGCACGCCGCCGCGCAGAAGCGGCCAACATCGCCAAATCTCGTTTCCTGGCGCAGATGAGCCACGAACTGCGCACACCGCTCAACGCCATCCTCGGTTTCTCCGAAGTGATGAAGACCGAGGTATTCGGGCAACATGCGGTTCCCGCCTACAAGGAATATTCAGCCGACATTCATAACTCCGGCGTGCACCTGCTCGGCTTGATCAACGAAATTCTTGATCTATCACGCATCGAGGCGGGGCGTTACGAGCTCAACGAGGAGTCTGTTTCGCTCGTGGCCATCGTCGAAGACTGTCACCATCTTCTCAAACTGCGCGCGAGCAACCGCGGCATTACGATCCACGAAATCTTCGAACCGGATATGCCACGACTGTGGGCGGACGAACGTGCCATTCGCCAGATCTGTCTCAATTTATTGTCGAACGCGATCAAATTTACGCCGCAAGGCGGCGAGATCTGGCTGAAGGCCGGCTGGACCGCCTCGGGTGGTCAGTATGTCAGCGTCAAGGACACCGGCGCCGGCATCCCCGAGGAGGAAATCCCCGTTGCACTTGCATCCTTCGGCCAAGGCTCGAATTCGATTAAATCGGCCGAACAGGGCGCCGGCCTTGGACTGCCGATTGCCAAAAGCCTGGTCGACCTGCATGGCGGAACATTTACGCTGAAGTCCAAGCTGCGTATTGGCACCGAGGTCATCGTCACATTTCCCCCCGAGCGGGTTGTGGCGGCAATGGCGCCAATGACCGAACAGGCCCCGCCAATCGTATCGGCCGCCGACCTCCAGTTAACCCCCGAGGAAAAGCGCCGTATCAGCCGCCGGCCGTTGTTTCGCGCCGGCACATAAACGCGAAGACTTGCGACAATCACGCGATTGCCTTCCCGGATGCGATGCTTAAGGTCGCACCCGACTCGTCCCGAGCGAACCCAATGATCGAGACCCCAATCGAAACCCCTTGCGTCAAAATCTGCACTCTCGATGCCCGCGCCGGCCTCTGCCTCGGCTGCGGCCGGACGGTTGACGAGATCACGCATTGGACCCGCATGAATGCGTCCGAACGGGCCGGCGTGATGGCCGAATTGCCTGACCGGCTGGCCACACGCAGTGCCGCGAAAACAGCGTCGACAATGAGGTAACGCCGTGAGCCGCCGCCTCGTCTGGTCCCTGTTGTTTGGTGTTGCCCTCTCACTTGCCGCCTTGATCGCAAGCAGCGATCAGGACGCCATAACAAATCTGCTCCGGCACGATATCGGATCACTCGCGATCAAGATCGTCCTGGTCGTATTCGTCGGGGGTCTGGTGCTCGCGCTGTTCCGCGAAAGCCTGTCGAAGGCCCTCGAAGCGGCGGCGTTCTGGGCCGTGATCGGTTTGCTGCTGGTGGTTAGTTATAGCTACCGGTTTGAGTTGCGTGAGATTGCCGATCGCGTCGTAGCCGAACTCGTGCCCGGTCATGTCGCGGGTCATGGACGCAATGTTGAAATTGTACGCGGGCATAGCGGGGATTTTGCAGTCGCGGCGCATATCAATGGGACACGAGTTCCAATGGTGCTCGATACGGGCGCGAGCTCGGTTGTGTTGACGCAGGAAGCGGCCAAGGCCGCCGGGTTGCCGATCGAGGTCCTCAATTACTCGGTCAATATCGATACCGCGAATGGCCGCACGCGCGCCGCCGCCGTCACGCTCGACCGAATTGCAGTCGGCGGCCTCACCGAGCGCTCGGTGCCCGCTTTGGTGGCCCAGCCGGGTCAGCTCAAAAACAATCTGCTCGGAATGAGCTTTCTCAACCGGCTGGAAAGCTGGGAGGTGCGCGGCGACAAGCTGCGCTTGCGTGGAATTCCATAGTCAGCTGCGGCTAGATCAGGCTCGCAGCAAATCGCAGCGCGACCAGGATCAGAAAAACTCCGAATGCGATTTCCAGCTTCCGGCGCGGAAGCCAATGCGCCAACCGCACCCCGTAGATTGTTGTATAGCTCGATACCGGCGCCATTAGCACGAAACCAACAAGCGACACGAAACCGATCGACAATGGCGGGAGCTGCGCCATATGCGGCCAGCCGGCCAACATGTAGCCGATTGCTCCGGCAATTGTGATCGGGACGCCGACACCAGCCGATGTTCCGACCGCCTGATGCATGGGCCGCCCATAGAGCGTGAGCACCGCATTTGATATCGCGCCACCGCTTACTCCGACCAGCGAGGAGAACAGGCCGGTGATGAAGCCATAGACAGCCAGCACGCCACGGCCCGGCAATTCATCTCCGAGCTTCCAACGGTCTCCGCCGAACAACATGCGAACGGCAATAAACGTGACGAAGAAAAGGAATGCGACCTTGAACACAAATGCGGGCGCAAACGACGCCGTTACGGAACCGATCACAACACCAAAAATCGCCGGCAGCATCCAGATGCGAACCACTTCGGGGAGCACAGCCCCTTTCTTTTTGTGTCCCAGATACGATCGTATCGTCGTCGGCACGATGATAGCGAGCGAGGTGCCAATACAGGTCTGGATGCGGACGTCCTCGGGCACACCGATGACGCGGAACACTTCATAAAGCACCGGCACGATGATGGCGCCGCCACCGATCCCGAACAGACCGGCAAGTATTCCCACAAGGACGCCGGCACCCGCTATCCAGAGGGCAAGCAAGGCGAGCTCGCTGATCGGATATCCCAGCAGCATGAGGCCCTGAAAACGGCGGGAGTGTGCAACTTAAGCGGCGATGTGCTCCAAATCGGTTGATCTGTCCAGCACCAGTGCCAGCGCATCAGCCATGATGGCGGCGCGGGCATTGGGCTTGACCGCCTCGGTCACCAGGTGGCGACGGAACGCACGTGCACCCGGCACCGCTCGGAACAACCCGAGCACATGGCGAGTGATCGCATGGATTTTTGCGCCTTTGGATAATTCGCGCTCGATATAGGGAATGAGCGCAAAAGCCGCTTCTTTGGAAGATGTGAATTGTGCGGGGGTTCCAAAAATCCGCGGATCTACATCGAGCAAGCGCCACGGCTCCTGGTAGGCAGCCCGCCCCATCATCACACCGTCCAACTCGCCAAGAACCGATTGCGCTTGCTCAAGAGAAGCAATACCGCCATTCAGGATGATTTCGAGATTCGGGTGCGCAGCCTTCAGTCGGTGCACGAGCGCGTAGTCGAGCGGCGGCACGTCGCGATTTTCACGCGGTGATAAACCACTCAGCCAAGCCTTGCGCGCGTGCACGATGAGAGCGTCGACACCTGCGGCCTTAACCGCACCCGCAAACGCAAACAGGGATTCCTCGGGATCCTGCTCGTCGATTCCAATCCGACACTTCACTGTCACGGGAATCTCAATGGCAGACTTCATCGCCGCAACACAATCGGCGACAATCGCCGGTTCCGCCATCAGGCAGGCGCCAAATCGGCCTTCCTGCACGCGGTCGGACGGACAGCCGACGTTGAGGTTGATCTCGTCGTATCCAAAGTCCTCGCCAATCTTTGCCGACCGGGCGAGCGCTGCCGGATCGCAACCGCCAAGCTGGAGCGCCACCGGGTGCTCGGCCGGATCAAAACCGAGCAGTCGCGCACGATCACCGTGCAAAACCGCACCAGTGGTGACCATTTCGGTATAGATCAACGCGCGCCGCGTCAGCAGACGGTGGAAGAACCGGCAATGCCGATCGGTCCATTCCATCATCGGGGCGACACAAAATCGATGGGACAGCCTCTGAGGCGTTTTATTCGTTTTTTCAGTCACTAGGCTTCTTTTATCCAATACCGATGTCGTACCATTTCGGGCTCATTTTGCAACTTTATCGAAAGAAAAGGTGATCTAACGCCACCGAATGTCCGCTTTGGGTCATGAGTGAAAGTGCAGAAGGCCATGCCTGCTTTACCCTGAAAGCGGACTTTTGCAGTGCATCGTCCCATGTCGGCTATGGGCCAACAGCGAACATCGACACGCACATTAAACACCGCTCGCAACCTGACAACGCGATCAGCGCCCGGAGAGGCCATTCAAATATTGGGTGACAGAGCCGGCCGCAATCGCGCTTCTCGATTCGAGATCACGAATGCATTTCGTCGTTAAGTCAAAGGACTGATAACAATAATGTGCGATCAGCGCCAGGTGCTTCAGTTGCTCCACGCTCATGTTTTCCGGTTGCGTGAAATCACGAACATAAACAACGTCAGTGTACAGAGTGTGGTTCATGGTGCGATAAAGGTCATTCTGAAAACAAAGAGGCAAAATCATCGCCTTTTTCATTTCAGTAAACAGGTGAGGAATTAGTCCGAGCGAGCGCAGCTCCTGATCGATTTCTGCAAATAAGGGCTGATCCTTGTAGAGCTGCATAAAACACACTTCGGTCTGCACCACCACGGCGTTGGCAAGGCGCGAACGTCCGCTGCGAAATACCGAGAGCTCCGAACCCTGGGCGTCAATTTTCAGGAAATCGATAGCCGCAATCTCGGAAATATCATCGAGCCTGCGAGTCTCGATCGGCAGCTCTCCGGTCACCGTTCCAAAGATCGAATAAAGATTGAGGCAGTCAAGAACACGCGGATTGGGAGTGAGCAGGCTGCTCATGCCCGGAGCGTGACATACCTTCAGGGTCGCCGGATTCCCATCACCCACGGCATAGGGTAGATAAGTTTCGAGATCGCCTTTGTGTTTATTCAGCAAGGCAAGACCGTCGGCTTGTGGTTCGAAACCGACAAGGGAACAGATGCGCCTGGCAAGCATGGGCTGGTACGGCGGTACATCGGTGATTGGATTTGCACCGATATCGACGACAGAGGTCAGGCGTACGGGTTGCAAGAGCTCGACTAAATGGTCAGGAGCATTTGTCATCATTCAATATTTCTGGAAATAGCGTTTCGAATCAAAAAGCTGCTTGACACATTATTAGACCAACATAGTCCGGCACGATACTCGCATTTGGCACGGCGACAGCCCTTTGCGCCCGAACGCGGACATTCGAGGCGCCATCGCTTAGGGTCATGAGCGGACATGTGCGGTGCAGGCCATGTCCGCTAAGGGCCAAAACGATCGGCCGATTAAACGTTCTCGAGCCAGCCTTGCGCAGATGCGAAACGAATGATGTCGGCGCGTGATTTCAGGTGAAGCTTCTCGCTTGCCCTCGCCTTGTACGTATCGACTGTTTTGGCGCTCAATTCGAGCCGTCCTGCAATTTCCTTGATCGTCAGACCTCTTGCCAGAAACTTAAGAACGCTCGCCTCTCGTTCGGTAAGTTCGCGTGCATTGCTGCCTTGTTGGCATTTATCGTCTACTTTTGTGACGCTTTGCCGTATTTCGTCGGTCAGTGATGGATCGATATAGAGTTTCCCTTGCATCACAGCGCGAATTGCGTGCACCAGGTTTTCCGCCGCCGATCGTTTCAGCACGTAGCCTTTCACTCCGGCAGCGAGTGCTCGCATGACAAAGGAACGCTCTTCGAAGAGCGTCAAGACAAGAACGCGCACATCCGGCAATTCCCTGGCGAGACGCTTTGCAAGTTCGATACCGTTGATTTCCGGCATCGAGATATCGACCACCGCAACATCGGGTTTCTTTTCCTGTATCGTCGTGAGTGCAGCTTGTCCGTTTATGGCCTCGCCCACGAGGTCGAGATCGATCTCCGCTTCTATCAGGTTGCGCAACCCGGCAAGAACGACGGGATGATCGTCGGCAAGAACCACACGGATTTTTTGTTTCACGCTGCGGCCCTCCGTGTTGCCAACGGAATGCGCGCAAAAATCGTGGCACCGGCGCCCGGTGACGATTCAACTTCCAGCCTGCCGCCGACAAGCGTCATTCGTTCGCGCATGCCGGCGAGGCCAAGCCGGGAGGACAAGGCCGCCGGATCAAACCCGCATCCATTGTCCTCGATCGTCAGGTGCAATAAATCATCCGACGTACTGATCACGATGCCAACATGTGTTGCGTGGCCGGCATGTTTTGCAATGTTCGTCAGCGATTCTTGGACAATTCGATAGATCGTTGTGCGGATTTCATCCGACCGCTCGTCGAGTTTCGCGTCGGCGCAGTGAAAATCTGCCGTAATTTTGTTTTTTGAGCCCCATTCTTCAATGTAGTTCTCGAGTGCATGGGTTAGACCTAATTCGTCAATAGACGCGGGCCTCAATTCCCAGGCAATCCGATGAAGCAAATGACTGAGTTCTTCCATCTGCGTGCGCAGGAATCGCACACGATCTCGACCTTTTTCTTCGACAAGAGGCTCGATGGCTTTGAGATCCATTATTGCGGCGCTTACGCTCTGGCCGGTCTGGTCGTGAAGGTCACGCGCCAAACGGAGTCTCTCCTCTTCCTGCGCCCTCATAATCCGGTGGCGAAGCGCATTTCGTTCAGTTGTCCGTTGCGCGATTAGATGATGCGCCGTGAGAAGCGATTGGCCCAACTCATGTACCTCCTGAACGTCGAGCGCAGGCACTGAAAGAGTGTCCGTGAGCCCCAAGTTCGCGGCCGGCTTGCGCAGCGCATCGATTGAGCGGACGATTCGGGCGCTGATGCGCCTGGCGAACAATACTCCGACGACAAGCAGCAGATAGGCGGCGACGACGTTTTCCCAAAGCGCTCTCCAGAAAAAATCGGATAGGCTATCTTTCGGGATTCCGATCGCGACTGTCCAACCGGAGGTCGCCGAGCGGCTGAAACTGCTCAAGACCGCGACCCCTTCGCGCGATAAACCCTCGAACGCGCCTTCCCTAGCCGCCTCTAGCGCGTGCTTAAGGCCGAGTGAAACCTCTTTGCCTACAACCTTGTCACCGCCAATCGTTCTGGCGACGATTGTCCCATTTTTGTCCACGATCGCCGTAGCCCAATCAGCCGGCATTTTCTGCCGCAGCAAAATTTCGTTCAGCCGTTCCGGGCGGATGATCATCGCGAGTCGGTACTTAGGCTTTCCGTTCGAAAGCACCGGTACTTCAATTCTAATGACCGGCTTCTGACTGTCGCCATCCGTAATGAGGTTGGAGACAACCGGATGCCCTCCCTCATTGAGCGCATGCATCTCATCGTGCGAGTCATTGAGGGCCGGCGGCGCGCCGAATGGTTGAAGTGTATTAAAGATTGGCTGGCCATCCGCGCCCGTCAACATGATGTTATCGCTTTTGGTGGCGCGTGCGACTTGCTGCGCGTCCTCATAAAATCTTGCGAGATCACCCGATTTCAGATGAGGTGACCATGCCAGAATAAGAAGTGCCGAGCGCGCACCATCAAATTCCGCATCAACCGCCTGGGTTAACGCGCGAGCGGTGCCCACGAGGTCTCGCTCAAGATTCGCGCGTTCCTGATTAAAAGAACGAATGATGATGAAGGTTGTGACGGCCATCACCGGCAGAACGCTGGCGATCACGAGCCAGTTGAGCCATGTGTGAATTGGCCGCCTTGGTGCTTGCTTGGCTTGCGACGCGCCGGCGCTTTTCACAGCTGCCTTCCCGGAACGTTCGTTGACATCAATACAGTCTTTTTGAGCGATCGGTACGTCGCAAAATTCGGACACACGATCGTTGATCTAGCGCGAGCACGGAGCGTGGACGTCGCAATGACGGAAATGAATTGGGGAGTGGCCATAGAAACCGCTCTCCGCACAATCGCGATATAGCCACCCACGCCAAAAGGTAGCGTCAGCCACCTTAAAAAAGAGTATTTTTGGCATCAGTCGCATTCGCTACAAAATTGATGCGCCGGCACAGGAAGTTTCCGAGATTTTTATGCTCGCAATGGTGGTCGAAGCCAGAAATTCTACAACCGCGCCAAAAAGAAGAAGCCGCCGTTGCCGGCGGCTTCTACCCGTTCCAGCCACATGGAGCCTGTTACTTAAGCTGGTTCGAGATGTAATTGAATTTGGCGTTCAGGCTTGAGCCAATCGCATTGACAGCGGCGATGATCACGACCGAAATACCTGCGGCTATCAAGCCATATTCGATCGCGGTAGCGCCCGACTCGTTCTTGAGAAACTCTGTAATCTTAAACATCCAACGCACTCCTGACTGTTTTCACCAGGTGGCACCCTATCGCCGGCCACTTAATGAACCCTTCGGCGACCCCTAAAAAATCGTCAAACGGTGTCAGGATTTTCCCTACACGCGCTTCACCCACACGTCAGGACTGCCGGCTTTGGATCCTTAACGGACTTTTTGCGGCGCAAGAGCCACTTCGCTTTTCCCCGTGAAAGCGGGCATCGGTTTAGTGCGGGCTCACGCCGATTTAACGCAATAGTTTTTTATTTGCTTTCGTTTTGCTCGCCGTAGCGCTGTCGATAAAACTCCTGGATCTTCTGCAATTGATCCTTGCTCATGCCCTCTTTGAGCCACCGATGACCCGGCTGGCTGTAGACATACTTCTCCATCAACTCGTTCGCGAGTTGCTCTCCGGCGACCTCTTTCATTTCCGGGATGAAGCGTAGGTAGAAAGTTTTGGCAACCTCATAGATGCCATGCCACCAAGCATAGTCGGGGCCGGACATTGAGGCGCCGTGCCGGGCGCGGCGTCCCTCGTGGTGCCAGAGTTCGTAATACGTCCACTCCAGCTTTTCATCCATTTGCGCCGCAGTCAGCTTGTTAGCCTTGTAAAGCTCGGCCATGATTGCGGCGGCCGGCTTTGCAAACTTGTCATTGTACATATCGACCAGATTGTCGAACTGCTTGTAGAAACCGGTGACCAGGCCACTGGCGTGACAGCTCGTGCAAACCTCCTGCATCCGATCGCGTCGATCCTGCCAGGTAAATACCTGCGTGACTTTCCGCACCTTGCCGTCGTTTCCCTTGCGTTCGTCGCCAACTTTCGGGAGCGGCTGCCCTTCAGGCACATCCAGTTTCGACAGATCATCGAAAACCAGCATGTTCAGTTTGGTGGAAATCGCTGGCCGAAGCGTCCAGCTGATGCGGTCGCCAACGTCATGTGTGACAGGTTGAGTGCGAGTCGCGCCCATATGGCAGCTAGCACACGAGGGCGCAGCCGTATAGTCGACACCAGGCTTCCATGATTTGCGATCGAGATTCAGCCGATCCTTGTTGGCTGACCAAAGAATGCCATGCTTGGATTCCTGGTAGACCTCAATCTGCGGATGATCAGGGCCGAGATGGCATTTGCCGCAAGTCTCCGGCTCGCGTGCTTGCGCCTTCGAGAAACGATGTCGGGTATGACAGGCGCTGCAACTGCCCGCACTGCCATCCGGGTTTATCCGGCCGATACCGGTATTCGGCCATGTCGCCGGATCGAACTTGCCGTTCGGTAGCACTTTTATCGTCGACCCGTGGCACTGGAAGCAGCCCACCGCAACGGCCGGCGGACCGCCGACGACTTCTCCGAGGAAATTGTCAAGCGAGGCGAGAATTTCCCCCGCTTTGGCATGGTGGCTGCCCTTTTGCTGATCGACTTCATTTTGGTGGCAGCGCCCACAATCTTTCGGTGAGACGATGACTGCAATTGTTGCGCCATTGTGCTCAAATGCATCGCTGTCAGTTTTTTCCGCGCGGTGGCAATCGTAGCAACCGACACTGGCCTTCGCGTGCGCACTGCCGCGCCACTCTTCTGCCAGTGCAGGGTTAAGCGCCTTATGACACTGGAAACAGGTATCGTTTTGCTTCGCAAATTCCTTGCGGGATGCCGATTTTGCCGGTTCCGCTGCGGCGAGATCAATGCAAGTGGTATACAGACCGGTGGCTACTGCTGACGCAAGAATCCAAGGCACCAAGCGCATCGCCCGCTCCCACTTGGCCAATATTGATTTCCCGCGGGAGACAGGCTGTCATCTCATTTTTTGTCTTCATTGATCTGGATCAAGGTATGCGGAAATTGCCGCGTCCGCTTTGAGTCATGAGCGGGCTTTTGCAGTGCATCTTCCCTTGTCCGCTATGGGCCAATAGCGGGAATCCACGACATGTTCGGTTGCGCTGCTACTGCGCGCGACTGCGGTGTTTCGCTGGGCGCGTGTGTTCTGTGGCGTTGGGGAGGTAGTACGGGCTCGGATTGCAAAAGCCTTTATTGCCTCCCAAAATATTGCCTCTGTGGTAGCAGTCTTCAAACGAGTGATACTGGCAGTCCCAATACACGCTACTTACGCCGTTCTGGATCATCGCACACCATGGGGCCTGGTAAGCCTGAGCTGGGTGTAAACCAACCAACCCACCAGCTAGAGCAGCAACGATAGCTAAGATCAAACGAGTCATCGTTAGCCTCCATGCTTGATGTAGTATAAGAGCAAATATAACACCGAACTGCTGTCAGTTATTCATCGGCCCGTTAGGTTGGTTTCAAGGCGTGTCTGCATTGGCCTATAAACGGACAGGTGCACCGGCTAGGCCCGAGACCTCCCGGCTACGCACCCTCAAGAATAAACAGCATGTCTTGATCGCTCGTGCATTGCTTTCGAAGCGCAATGAGCGGCTGATATTCGGGCGACCTGTACCAGGCATTCAGAGAATTCATATCTGGAAATTCGATCACGACGACGCGTTCAGGATTCCAGTGCCCACCTTCCGGCATTTTGTGGCTGCCGCCCTTCGTTAAATAACGTGCTCCGTGCTTGGCCATCATTGGCCCAACCTTCGTCCTGTATTCCTCGAATTTGGCCGCATCGGTGATAATGTGCTCGGCGATCAAATAAGCTGGCACGACGCCCCCCTTTTTGCTCACAAGAATTCGATTTTACCGAATGCTTGTGTTCGCGCCAGCTTGCGATGTGAGTCGCACACGCCGATATCGGCCATGGGCCAATAGCATTTAGCCCATGTCCCGGCTAAGGGCCGTTACCGAATAGAACGGCGGCGATCGGACCAAACTTCCGACGTGGTTATTTGTGCTCCGGCTTCATGATGTAGTAGCCGGCCCCCAACGCCACGATTACGACGACTAAAATTCCTAAGCCTGTAAGGAGGTCCATGTTCATCTCCCAAGAAAACTGCAAATATCGGTTCCTTTTTCAGAGACCACCTTGATTTTGATCAAACGTGGCAGCTGGCCGGCTCGACCAAGGACTGTTGTTCGCTCGTGCGGCCGACAGGTTCGTCGACTTCGCTTGTCCGGACGTGCCCAATAATCGTCGGTTGCCGCGCGTGATGAGCGCACAATCTCACGACAATGCATTTTTTATCGGCGCTCTGACTTTCACCGCGCGGGCTAAAGCGCCGGGACAGCGCGCTTCATAGATGGCGATGCTTGAGCGCATCGATACCGGTAAGTTTGCCCACTACTGCCGCCAGGCTTTCAGGGATGTTGACGGTCTCCGTTGAAAGTACTGGCGCCCTAAAGGTGCCGGGGGAAATGCGGCCATAGCACCACACCTTGAAGTCGCCGTGCGGTTCTACGGAAATGGTCACTGAGTGGACCCCTTTCAGGTTGCCGTGAACGAGGGTGAAGCTCAGATGCGTATCATCGGTGGCGAAATCCCTTGCGCCCATGCTGGCCAAGAATTTCTCGCCGCCAAGATGGTCGAGGATCAAGGATGAGGCCGATCTTGAGTTCATCGGAATTAGCGATTTGCCCTATGTGCTCGTGCCATCATCAGCGCCGAATGAAGTTGATGCGCAAGCTTCTCTGCTGTCTCAATGGATAACGTGGTTTGAATCTGAGCCGAAACAGGGCTCCGAACATCATCGATTGCATTGAGAGTCATTTCGACGCTTTCTCCTGACACAGTCGCCGTAGCGTCTTCAGGATTGATGACGTGATATCTCATATAGCTCCCCGGAATCGTTATCGTTGAATGCACGAGCTAAGTAAAATGATTTGAGAAATTAAACGCGCCGGGAGAGACGCAGGTTGGGCACTGCCTAACTTCTGTAGCCCATAGGTCGCCCCCAGCGCGTCGTTCGTGATCAGCCGCTGCGCTCTTGCCCGAACGAGATCATTAGCGGTCAAGGCGGCAGGTTATACCCGGTGGTGCCATGAAGCCCTCCGTTTATTGAAAGCGTAGCTAGTCAGGGGCGTACGACTTTGACGCAAATCAATATCAGCGCGAGCAAGCTATAGAAGTTGTCTATGTAATTAACGAATGTTGAATCAAAGTCGTGGTGCTTGATTGCGCCGGATATTTGCTAAACACCAATAGCCGAGACCTGCGCCGCACAGGCTCATGTCCGGTTTGGGTCATGAGCGGACATTACACAAACCGTCTCAACGCAATCCAGTGTGTTACGAATTGAAAGAGGCCGCCAATCATGGCGGCCTCATTCAAATTGTCGGTGCAAATAGCTCCGGAATTAAATCAGTTGCATGGACCATAATACCCGTACCCGCGGGTGGTGTCAGTGGCAATCCAGCAGCCACCTCCACCGTAATAGCCGCGAGGCGCTACGGGCTGATCGGAATAGTTGTCTCCATAATAATAGTCGTCCGCAACGTAGCCATAATCAGCGTAGTAGGCCATGATGCAGCCAACGCGCCAGCTGCAACAGCCCAGCCCGCATAGGGCCAATAGCCACCATAACCATAGCGCCCGTACCGATAACCGTAGCGCCCATACCAGCCTCCGCGATAGGTGCCGGGACCGTAGCGGCTGCATAATTTGTCGGCGTTTGACCCAGATCAACCTTGCTGGCCTTTTTATAAGCGAAATTAACAACGTTTTTCGGGTCATCGCTTTGCTAGCGAGCCGCCGCTACTTGTATTCGATCGCGGAAGGAGGCCTGTCATGAACAGCTTATGGATCGTCATCCTCAGCGTGTTGACCGTTTATTTGGCTTACAATCTCTACGCCAAACGTATCGACCGGAATGTCATACAGCCGGATGCGCGACGGGCTACGCCCGCCCGTATGTACATGGATGGCGTCGATTTTATGCCGACCAGCCGGAATGTGCTCTTCGGCTATCACTTCAAGGCAATCGCCGCTGCCGGTCCCATCGTCGGACCGATTACTGCGGCAAACCTTTGGGGCTGGGCGCCATCATTGGCCTGGCTGATCCTTGGGGTCAGCTTCATCGGCTGGGCGAGCGACTACTCGGCCATCATGGTCGCTGTGCGCAACGACGGAAACAGCCTGTCGGCGATCGCGCACCGTCTGATCGCGCCGCGCACGCGCACAATCCTGTTCGTCTTCATCTTCTTCTATCTGATGTTACTCGCTGGCGCGTTCATCGGAATTCTCGCGGCGACCCTGTCCGCGCGTCCTGACGTGCCGTTTGGCATCGTGATGCTCGGATTAATGGGCCTTCTCGCCGGCCAAATGATGTATCGATGGAAGATGGGAATTGCCGGCGTCACGGCGATCGTCGTCGCAATCACAATCGCTGCGATGGCGCTCGGTCCCTGGGGCCAGCACCGCAGCGCGACTGGCGCGCTCGTGCAGGGTCCGGTCGGCGCTGTCGTGACAGCGGTGAATAATGCCGTCGACAGCATCACCGGCAGTCAGGCACTCATCGCGGTCCAGGATCCGACAATGGCGGATCCGCGCATTCCGGCGCCCGGCGCGGATGGCAAGCGTTCGAGCACGGCCGCCTATGACGCGGTCACCGGACAGCTCAAGACGCTGCCGAACTACCTGTTCTGGATGGTGTTCCTGTTCGCGTTCAGCTATCTCGGCGCCAATTTGCCGATCTGGCGGTTCGCGCAGCCGGTGAATTACATCGGCTTCTGGATCACATTCATAACCGTCCTTCTCAGCGCCGTCGGCATGATCGCCGCGCCGCTGCTCGGGACCAAGGATATGGCTGGCAACCTGATCGGCGTATTCGCGCTGCCCGCCGTCAAGGACCTGGGGTTTACGATCGAGGTGGGTAAGGCCTGGCAGCCGCTATGGCCGATGCTGTTCGTCACCATCGCCTGCGGCGCGATCTCCGGATGGCATGCGCTGGTCGGCTCCGTTGGTACCGCGCGGCAGCTTGAATACGAGACTGATGGTCTACCGGTCGGTGCCGGTGGAATGTTCGGTGAAAATGCGCTGGCACTGCTGTCGCTTACGGCGGTCTCCATTGCCGGCGCCGGCGGCGGAGGCGGACGCTTCGCCTTGGGTGTTGGCAAGCTCATTTATGCTGGAACTTTCGGGTTTATTCCGGAAGCTTTTGGCACGGCGCTTGGGTTTGGCACCTTCGTGATCATCGTGCTCACTGTGACCATCCTGGTCTTCCGCGTGATGCGCGTCACGCTCACCGAATGGGTCGGCGACGCCTTGCCGGCCGTGCGGAACATGCATGTATCAAGCATGATCTCCATGGTCCTCACGGCGGCGCTCGTGCTCACCGGTACATGGGTCTACCTGTGGCAGATGTTCGGCGCATCCAACCAGCTGATGGCAGCGCTGAGCTTGCTGGTGGTTGCGGTCTGGTTGAAGTCGGAGAAGCGCAACCCGAGCTACGCCCTCGTCCCCATGATCTTCATGTACGTGACCACACTGGCGGCGACTGCCGTTACCGCGCGGAACCTGTACGTGACGATCGCGGCGAACCCGAAAATCTCAGGGCTGCCAGTCTACGGTGCATGGGCCATGATCGGGGTCTCTGTGCTCCTGTTCGTGGCGGCGGTCCTCATCGGGTGGGATGGGTACAAAGCCTATGTCCGCTACCACGCTGCGCCTGGCCCGCGACCACGTTCGGTCCCCGCGGAATAGGTGGGTCCGATGGTGTCAGCCCAGCGCGCGCTTGGCGATCGCCTGCACGGCTTCGAAGAAGCTTCGCGCTGGCTGGCTCTTTTCGGGGAGAGCGACGTGGATCTGGAAATGCGGTTCCGTGCGACGCAAGGACAGACGCCTAACGACGAGTCCCTTACTGACGGCTTCGGTCAGCAGCGCGTCGGCGCGTTCAAGTGCCGCGGCGTCAGCGTAATACACGGCGATGTCGCCGGCCGCGGCCGGCCGACGGACGAGCCATTCCTTTGGCACGCGCGCGAGGGCTTCGCGGCCGGACCAGCTCGCGGGATCGAGCGCTTCGAACTCGCGCTGCGGCGCTTGCCGCAAGACACCGCGGATAATGAGCGTGTCGCGGCGGCCGCGGACGCGGCCGAGCGCCCACATCCAGGGCACGTCGCGCGCCTCGAGAAAGGTGACCAAAGTCACGCCGCTGAATGGTGGCTTGCCATCCCGGATCACCATCTCAACCGCGCTCGATCCGAGCCAGCGCACGGTGGTGCGCTCGCCGAGCAGGGGCAGGCCGCCCTGCATCCAGTGCATCAGCAGGCGGCCCCGACGGATATTCCAGATCGTGCCGGCGGCAAACCAGGCAACCAGCGCGACCGCGACAATAGCTATCAATTCCGTCATGGCGGAGGAGACAATAGCACGCCAACAACCGGCGGGTGGATACAAGCGCTGCGCGAATTCATCTATGGCATGACCGCCTATGAGTTCGTGCAGCAAGCGCGCGAGATGCACCACGCGATGGAGAGGCTATTCTTTGTCGGCGTGTTTGGCGACATGCTCGGCGTGCCGATTCTGCCGTCATATTACGGGCTGCGCCTGCTGCCTTGGGTCGTCCCCGAAATCCAGCACTGGAAGCGCGAAATGTTGCGCGAGCGCACACTGGGCGACGAGCACGAACACCATCTACACGGACTGTGAAGGAAACGGCCATGACCGAGGAACAAAAGGCAGCCGCTAAAAAAAGCTGGCTGGATACTGTTAGAGAAACCATCTACGGCATGGCCGCCCACGACATGAGCCGCGCGGCGCTGCGCACGCGCGCGTCGATGGAGCATCTCTTTATCCTGATCACGATGGGCGACTTGTTGGGCATCCCTATCTTGCCGCCCTATTACAGCCTGCGCCTCCTGCCCTATGTCGTGCCGCAGATCGCCACGTGGAAGCGGCGCATGTTGCGCGAGAAGGATGTCGCGGACGCGATGTTTTAAGGGGGGCGGCTGTGGCACTCAAAGACGTATTTCTGCAGCACCCCGAGCGCCGCTACATCATGTTCGGCGGCGGCGGCGGCGTCGGTAAGACCACATTCTCGGCGGCGGCGGCCTATTGGCTCGCGAGCCAGGGCAAGAAGGTGTTGGTCTTCTCGGTCGACCCGCAGGCTTCCCTCACCGACATCTTTAAGCGCGACATTTTCGGCAAGGGGCCCGTGAAGATCATGGACAACCTCTGGGCCCAGGAGATCGACGCTGACAGCCATATCCGCGGCTACCAAGGGGAAATCCGCAAGAAGATTCTCGACATGTACGGCCTGCCAAAAGTGCCGGACGAGATCGAGAACTACATCCAGGCGGCGAGTGCCGAGCCGGCCATGGAGGAAAGCGCGATCTTCGACGCCGTGGTCGACGTCGTCATGAAGGGTGACTACGACTACTACATCTACGATCTCGTTCC
>Ga0187765_10000049_pt1 | contig 40609 bp, 42 predicted proteins | sample 0216_QUI02_MP05__3_FD_133018 | JGI IMG/M metagenome (GOLD analysis project Ga0187765, IMG submission 133018) | Tropical peat soil microbial communities from peatlands in Department of Meta, Colombia - 0216_QUI02_MP05_10_MG | ecosystem: Environmental > Terrestrial > Soil > Wetlands > Peat ...
CAGGATCTGCGCGACGTCACGCAGAAATCGCTGCGCGAGACGATCGGCATGGTCCCGCAGGACACCGTCCTGTTCAACGACACCATCCGCTACAACATCCGCTACGGCCGCTGGGAGGCGAGCGACGCCGAGGTCGAGGAGGCCGCGCGGCTCGCGCAGATCGACGGGTTCATTCGCATGGCGCCGCACGGCTACGAGACCGAGGTCGGCGAGCGCGGGCTGAAGCTTTCCGGCGGCGAGAAGCAGCGCGTCGCCATTGCCCGCACCATCCTGAAGGCGCCGCCGATCCTGGTGCTCGACGAGGCCACCTCCGCGCTCGACAGCCACACCGAGAAGGAGATCCAGGACGCGCTCGAGCGCGTGTCGAAGAACCGCACCACGCTGGTGATCGCGCACCGGCTCTCGACCATCGTCGGCGCCGATGAGATCATCGTGCTCGACGCCGGTGCGATCGTCGAGCGCGGCACGCACGCCCAGCTGCTCGCAAAAGGCGGCCTCTATGCCAGCATGTGGAACCGCCAGCGCGAGGCCGAAGAGGCGCGCGAGAAGCTGGCGTTGGTCGAGGACGACGTCGTTGCCCCCAATCGCAACCCGCCGCCGGTCGACGAAGTCCTTGCTCCCCCCGAGCCTGTCGCGCCCGCCGACGCCGCGGAGTAAATCAAGCTCGACCCATGTCCATCGCCGATTCCATCCGCGCGCAGCTCGTACCCATCCATGCCGAAGGCTACCCGTTCATCGGCGGGTTCGCGCTGGCGAGTCTCGTGCTGTTCTGGCTGTGGCCGCCGCTCGGCTGGATCGGCACGCTGCTGACCGCCTGGTGCGCTTATTTCTTCCGCGATCCCCCGCGCGTCACCCCGGTGCGTGATGGCCTGATCATCGCGCCCGCGGACGGTCGCATCAGCCAGATCGTGATGGCGCTGCCGCCCGCCGAGCTGAATTTGAGCCAGCAGCCGCTGCCGCGCGTGTCGATTTTCATGAGCGTGTTCGACTGCCACGTCAATCGCAGCCCCTTTGCCGGCAAGATCGAACGCATGGCCTATCATCCCGGCGCTTTCTTCAACGCCGATCTCGACAAGGCGAGCGAGGCCAACGAGCGCAACGGTCTTGTCATTGCGACACCCGCGGTGCGCATCGGCGTCGTGCAGATCGCCGGTCTGATTGCCCGTCGCATCGTGCCGTTCGTGCGTGAAGGCCAGGACATTGCGGCCGGCGAACGCATCGGCATGATCCGCTTCGGCTCGCGCGTCGATGTGTATTTGCCGACCGCGATCGTGCCGCTCGTGTCCGAAGGCCAGCAGGCGGTCGCAGGCGAGACCGTGCTGGCCGACCTGCGTCCGGCCGATGTCATCCGCAGCTTCCGGACCGGCTGAAATGACTGCGCTCACTGCCGCGGCCGCCGCCATGACAACGGCGTAATTTCGCTGCTACTATACCGCCCATGCTTTTCTCGCCCTTCGAACCGGACCGCATCGAAGCCCACCGCAGGCGCTTTCGCGCCATTCCGGTACGCACGCTGTTGCCCAATCTCATCACCCTGCTCGCGCTCTGCGCGGGGCTCACCGCGATCCGCCTCGCCAGCGAGCAAAGGTTCGAGTGGGCGTTGTACGCGATCGTGTTCGCCGCGTTGCTTGACGGCATGGACGGCCGGCTCGCACGCATGCTGAAGGGCACCTCGCGCTTCGGCGCCGAACTCGACAGTCTCGCCGATTTCGTCAATTTCGGCGTCGCGCCCGCATTGATCCTCTATCAATGGGGCCTCAACGAATTCAAATCCGTCGGCTGGATCGCGGCGCTGGTGTTCGCGCTCTGCGCCGCGCTGCGGCTTGCCCGGTTCAACGTGCTGGCGGAAGACCCGAACCGGCCGGCCTGGGCGGCGAATTTCTTCGTCGGCATCCCGGCGCCTGCCGGCGCCATCACCGTGCTGCTGCCGCTCTATCTGGAACTATTGTTTCCGCATCTGCCGCATTACGTCCTGGTGATGCCGTTGGCATTCGTCTACACGCTCTTCATCGCGTTCCTGATGATTTCGCGCCTGCCGGTGTTTTCCGGCAAGCGCGTCGGCAAGCGCGTGCCGCCCGAAATGGTGCTGCCGGTGTTCGGCGCGGTGGTGGTGTTTTTCGCCTTGCTCATCAGCTACCCGTGGGAAGTGCTGACCATCGGCACGCTCGCTTATCTGGCCTGCCTGCCGCTCGGCCTGATGTCGTACCGCGAGCAGGAGCGTAAAGCCGCGGCAGCGGTCGCCGCCTCGAACACCATGCCGGAAGGCGAGTCCGCGCCCGCGCTCGCGCCCTCGGTGCCGGCGAGCGACGGTCCCGAGCGCCCGGCTCGGCTCAACTGACATCGAAGCGCAGTCGCCATGCCGCGAGCCACGCAGATTCTCCAATCGGCCGATCGCGCAGGTCGCCGGGTCATCGATACGCTCATTCTTCCGTTCGAGCGGCGCCGGGCCAAGAGCGGCTTCGTATTCGGCGTGAACGGCACCTGCGTCGAATTCGATTTTGCCGAGCCGGTGCTGCTGCGCACCGACGACGCGCTCGCGCTCGATGACGGCAGTCTCGTCGAAGTTGTGGCCGAGCCCGAGCCCGTGCTGGAAGCGCGTCTCGATGATGGTGCGGCGCTGGCGCGGCTCGCCTGGCATCTCGGTGACCGCCACGTGCCGGTCGAGGTGAAGCAGAATCGGTTGCGCGTCCGCCGCGAGCCCGAACTCGAAGCGCTGTTGCAGTCGTTCGGCGCGAAGATCGTGGCACTGGAAGCCCCGTTCGAGCCCGACGGCGGCGCCCCTGCCGCGCATGGCGATCATCATCCCGACCACCACGACCATCACCATGATCATGACCATGGCCATGCGCACGGCCACGACCATCACCACCACGATCACCCCCACGATCACAAACGCCACCGCTGATCGATCCCGCGCGGCTTGAGCCGGTCGCGGTCGCGCGCTACCAAGGCATCATGGACCGCCTCAAGAATAAGATCGTGCTCATCACCGGCGCGGCCGGTGCGGTCGGCGCCGCGGTGGCGCAGGCCGTGAAAAAAGCCGGCGGTACCGCCATCGGCACCGATCTCGCCAGGCAGAGCGGTATGGACCACGCGCTCGACGTCACGGCCGAAGCCGACTGGCAGCGCGTCATCTCCGACATCAGCCGCAAGCACGATCGCCTGGATGGCTTGGTCAATGCCGCCGGCCTTGCCAAGCTCGGCAATATCGAGGAAACCGATTTCTCGATCTGGCGGCAGATTCTCGCCGTCAATCTCGACGGCACGTTCCTCGGCTGCAAGCACGCCTTCCCGCTGCTCAAGAAGAAAGGCGGCGCCATCGTCAATCTCTCTTCGGTCTTGGGCCTGATCGGCGGGCAGAATTTCACCGCCTACAGCGCCTCGAAAGGCGGCGTACGCCTGCTCACGAAATCGATCGCGCTGCACGGCGCGCGGCTCGATCCGCAGGTGCGCTGCAATTCGGTGCATCCGGCCTTTCTCGAAGGTCCGATGGTCGACAACATCCTTGCCGCCACCGAGCATCCCGACGGAGCGCGCGCGCGCATTACCCGCGACATCCCGCTCGGCCGCTTCGGCACCGCCGCCGAGGTCGCCGACATGTGCATCTATCTCTTGTCCGATGAATCGCGCTTCGTCACCGGCGCCGAATTCACCATCGACGGCGGACTGACGGCGCGCTGAGCTGCGTCCGAAAGTACGGATGTCCGCTGCGACGAGGCCGATCCGAAACTTGGGACCGCTGCAGCGCAAATTGGCCGCCGAACCCTATTTTGCCGGTCGCAATTTCCTGCTTTTATGGTCCGAGGTGCGGCTGTGGTGTCGGGGCCCTGGGGAATCGTGGCACTGTCAGACGTGATCGCTGCTACAAAGCCGGTATGCGCCAAGCGTTGAAACTTCATCCCGGCTCGCGTTCTGTGGCAGCCGTTCGCGTCGAGGTGGACGTATCGCGTCCACGTTCCGGCAATCTCGTTCTGCAGTATGTTGTAACCGGAAAGATGAGCGACCTACACATGCCGGCCGTGACCGCCTCTGCGCGTGCCGATGAACTTTGGCAGCATACCTGCTTCGAGGCATTCGTCCGTGCGCCGCCGACGGCCACGTATTACGAGTTCAACTTCGCGCCCTCCACGCAATGGGCGGCATATCGGTTCAGCGGCTACCGCAAGGGCAAGAGCGTCGCGCGCGAGATCGGCGCGCCGCGCTTCACGGTGCAATCAGACGCCGAGCGCTACCAAATGCAGGCTTCGCTCGATTTGAATCATCTGTCGCACTTGCCAACCAATGCGGTATGGCGCCTCGGTCTCTCGGCGTTGATCGAAGAGGCAAGCGGCCTTAAATCGTACTGGGCGCTGGCGCATCCGCCGGGCAAGCCGGATTTTCATCACTCCGATTGCTTCGCGCACGAGCTTTCCGCAGCGGATTACGCATGAAATTTGGCATCGATCGACTGCTCGCCGAACCCGAGTTGCGCGCGCCGCTCAAGGGCAGGCGCGTTGCTCTGCTCGCGCATCCGGCTTCGGTCACGAAAGACCTGGAGCATTCGCTCGACGCTTTGGCTGCATGCGATGACATCAATCTCGTCGCCGCCATCGGTCCGCAGCACGGCCTGCGCGGAGACAAGCAGGACAACATGATCGAGTCGCCGGACTTCAACGATCCGGTGCACGGCATCCCGGTCTTCAGCTTGTACGGCGAAGTGCGCAAGCCGACCAAAGCGATGATGGATACATTCGACGTCGTCCTCGTCGACCTGCAATCCCTGGGTTGCCGGATCTATACGTTCATCACGACGCTTTGTTACGTGCTCGAGGCAGCGTCGAAAACCGGCAAAGCCGTGTGGGTGCTGGATCGCCCCAACCCTGTCGGCCGGCCGGTCGAAGGCCTGCTGCTGCGACACGGCTGGGAAAGTTTTGTGGGAGCGGGACCGATGCCGATGCGTCACGGCATGACGCTCGGCGAGCTGGGCTTGTGGTATATCGAGAAACACAAGCTCGATGTCGAGTACCGCATTATCGAGATGCAAGGTTGGCAGCCTGACGCCGCGCCGGGATACGGCTGGCCGCTCGGCTTGCGTACATGGATCAATCCCAGTCCCAACGCACCGAACATATATATGGCACGCGCCTACGCGGGCACGGTGATGCTGGAAGGCACGACGCTGTCCGAAGGTCGCGGTACCACTCGGCCGCTTGAATTGTTCGGCGCACCCGACATCGATGCCCGACGTGTCATAAATGAAATGCACGCGACCGCGCCGCAATGGCTGCAGGGATGCCGCCTGCGCGAGTTCTGGTTCGAGCCCACGTTTCACAAGCACATGGGCAAACTCTGCAATGGCGTGCAAATTCATGCGGAAGAGCCAGATTACGTTCACGAGGCGTTCAAGCCTTGGCGTCTCCAGGCGCTCGCTTTCAAAGCGATACGCCGCCTGTACCCGGACTATCCGCTGTGGCGCGATTTCCCCTACGAATACGAGCACGGCAGGCTCGCCATCGATGTCATCAACGGCGGTCCGTTGCTGCGGGAATGGGTCGATGATCCGGCTGCGACGCCGCGAGATTTGGACGAACTTACGCTGCCGGATGAAGCGGCCTGGCTGGGCGAGCGACAAGCGCACTTGCGCTATGGCGTGACGACAGACGCAAACGGGACACGGCGCCGCTGATGCGGCGATAGCGTCTCAGGCTTCGTCACCGGCGCCGAATTCACCAGCATGAAGACCGAAAAAAAGCTAGAGCATGATCCCGAAAAGTGGGAACCGGTTTTCGGAAAAGATCATGCTTAAACAAAAAGCTAGACCCATGATCCGATTCAATCTGATCGGATCATGGTCTAGGACTATGGATTCTTAAGCAAAGAACCCAAAACGTAGAGCAGGATCGCCGCGCTCGCGGCGACGTTGAGCGACTGCACGAAGCCGGAACCGGGGATCGTGACGATCTCATCGCACGCTTTGAGCGTCGCTTGGGGCAGTCCACGCTCTTCGTTCCCAAGCACCAAGGCGAACGGCAGTTTGCCCCGGCGCAGCGCATCGATCGGCTGCCCGTTGTCGGCTGCCGTGCCGATCACGCGATAGCTCTGACGCAGCCGCTGCAGCGTATGAGCAAACCGGATACCGCGGTGGAGCTCGACATATTCCAATCCTCCCTCGGCGACGCGGTAGCTTGCGTCCGATGGACCTGCCTGCGAGGGATGGTCGGATAGCACGATCCGGGGCAGCCCGAAGAACGCGGCGGTCCTGGCGATCGCGCCGAGATTGTGCGGATTGCCGATGCCGTCGAGCAGCAGCAGCGGCTGTCCGTCGCGGGCCCAGCCTGCGATCTTGGCGAGATCGAGGATCGGCACCGGCTTCGGCTGCGCCAGCGCGACGACCCCGCCATGCATGATCGACCCCGCGACACGCTCGAGCTCGTCGGGCCCGACGAGGCGAAAGGGCTTGTGCGCCCGCGCGAGTTCCGCACAGAAAGCGCCGACCAGCGCACTCGTACGCTGATCGAAGAACAGGCGCTCCACGCGGTGCGGCGCCGTGGCGAACAGCGCGGACACCGCCGGCATGCCGGCAACGCGTAGAAGCTTCTTCGTAGTGCTCCGGGATTGCTCGCCGTGGCGGGATTGAGTCTGTTTGGCCATTCAGCTCACTCATATGTCTCGCGGTCGATTTCCGTTTCGCATGCCGCAACATTTTCTCCGCGCGGCTGACGGCAATGTCATCCGCCTTCCGACAGTCTAACCCAGGTCAGCTCGTGCTTGTTGTGGTGGAGGTGCAAGAGCCGCGATCCCGGGATGGCACCGAAGTTCTTCATCGCTTCGAAGTCGGTTGCCCCTTGGAACTTCAGCGTGCACACGAACCGGCGAACGGTGCCGGCCGCGAGCCATTTCTGCACCAGCGCCAACAGCCGCTTGGGGTAGCATACGATGTCCGAAAACAGCCAATCGACCCGCCCCACGGCTCGCGGATCGAGCGCGAAGGCGCTTTCCTGCCGAATCTCGATACCCGGGAGGTCGGCGACACGGGGATCGAGGGGTGCCTTGTCGACGCTGAGCACGCGCGCGCGCAGTTTTTGCAGCACCCAGCTCCAGCCGCCGGGACTGGCGCCGAGATCGACGCAGAATTCGCCCGGCTTCGGCCGCTCGCCGAGCAGCGTGAACAGTTCCCACAGTTTGAGATAAGCGCGGCTGGGCGCGGTGCGGTCCTCGACGAAACGCGCTTCGCCGTTGGGGAACGGACTTGAACAGGAGGCGGAGGCCAGCACCAGGTCGGGAGCGATGAGGGTCCAGGAGCCGAGTGGAGCGGTCGGCGCGGGCGCGCCGAACACGAGCGGCTTGGCCGAGACCTTCGGCAGCTTGTCCGCGATCAGCGCGGCGCGGCGGTGGTGGGCAAAGGAATAGAGCGCCCAGTTGCGCTGGATGGCGCGCAATGTCCCGGCCGCATCGCTGATGGATGTAACCGGCAACTGCAAGGGATCGTGCCACACATTGGCGGTCCAGACCACGGGGCTCACCGGCCGCGTCGCCAACACGAGGTTGCCGTAAGTCTCGCGGACGGCGCTCTCGAGCTCCTTCCGGAGCTCGGCGAGAAAGCCTTCAGGAGCCAGATAGCCAGTGAGCGCGGCCAATAAAGAATCTCATCGCACCGGAATCAAACAGCCCAACCATATTATTGCAGTCGGAGGAGACTGGGCAGGCGGGCACGTAATCATTTGGATGAGCGAACCTCAAAAACGGGGGAAAGCCCACCGAACACGATCAGGCTTCGCCTATACCTTCAGCGGATATCCCGGCATCAGCTCGTACGGGTGCACCCATCGCGGCAGCGCCTTGATGCGGTCGAGCCAGGCGCTGATGTTCGGATATGTCGCGCGGATGTCGAAGCCGAATTCCTCGGCCGGGTAGTAGAGGTATGCGCAGAGCGAAATGTCGGCGATGGTCGGCCGCTCGCCCAAGATGAAGGCGCGCCCGGCAAGCCGCTTGTCGACGATGGCCAAGCTGGCATCGATCCGTCCCTTGAGGAATTTCAACACTTCCGGCTCGGCCGCGGCTCGGGCGAAGTTTTTCAGGAAGCGAAACGGCCCGAGAAACCCGTTGACCTTCTGATTGTCGAAGATGATCCAGCGCAGCGCCTCGAGCCGTTCGTCCTCGCCCTGCGGCAGGAATTTTCCCGAGCGCTCGGCGAGATAGGTGAGGATTACGCCCGACTGGGTGAGCTTCCGCGCGCCGTGCACCAGCACCGGCACCTCGCCCATTTCGTTGACGTCCGCGCGATATTTCGGCGTGCGCGTTTCCCCGCCCTTGAAGAAATCCACCCAGATCGGCGCCCAGTCCGCGCCGATCAGGTTGAGCATCAGCGCGCAGCGATAGGCGTTGCCGGACTGCGCGAAGCAGTAGAGCTGATATTCGGGCATGTGCCGTTCGTTTATTGCCGCGCCAGCATGACGCGTTCACCGGTTGCCGCCTGTCCTTCGAACCAGATCGACGCGCCGGAGGTATTGCTGGGCGAAAGCTGGACCAGTTGCTCGCCGTTGTGATCCTTGATCACGATGGTGCCCTCGACCAGCGCCCAGGTACGGCTGGTGAAGAAATTTCCCGGGCAGCCGCCTTCCGGCCGGATCGTGCCTTCGGTCGCCTTTGGCGCGCCGGAGAAATTCATGCCGCACTGCCCACGATTGGGCGAGGTGAGCATCCAGCGACCGGCCATGTTGATGGCCGACAATTTTTCTTTTTTCTCGTCGAAGCGGTCGCCGGCGCAGCCCGTCGCCAGCATGAACATCGGCAGCAGTGCCAAAGTGTAAATCGCAGGTCTGAATGGTGCCATGGCCTCACTTCATGGTTGGAATGACGAATTCCGCGCCTTCTTTGACGCCCGAAGGCCAGCGCGCGGTCACGGTCTTGGTCTTGGTGTAGAAGCGGATCGAATCCGGCCCGTGCTGATTGAGGTCGCCGAAGCCCGAGCGCTTCCAGCCGCCGAACGTGTGATAGGCGAGCGGCACCGGGATCGCGAAGTTCACCCCCACCATGCCGACCTGCACGCGGCTGGCGAAATCGCGCGCGGTATCGCCGTCGCGCGTGAAAATCGCAACGCCGTTGCCGTATTCATGCTCCGAAGGCAGCCGTACGGCTTCCTCGTAATCCTTGGCGCGCACCACGGAGAGTACCGGCCCGAAGATTTCTTCCTTGTAGATGCGCATGTTCGGTTTCACCTCGTCGAACAGGCATCCGCCCATGAAATTGCCGTTCTCGTAGCCCTGCAGTTTGAACCCGCGTCCGTCGACCACGAGCTTGGCGCCTTCCTTCACGCCGAGATCGACATAGTCCTTCACCTTGTTGAGATGCGCCCGCGTCACCAGCGGGCCGTAGTCGACCTGCGGATCGCTCGACGGCCCGATCTTCAGGCTCTCCACGCGCGGAATAAGCTTCTCAACCAGCGTGTCGGCGGTTTTCTTGCCGACCGGCACCGCGACCGACACCGCCATGCAGCGCTCGCCGGCCGAGCCGTAGCCCGCACCGACCAGCGCGTCGACGGCCTGATCCATGTCGGCGTCCGGCATCACGATCATGTGGTTTTTGGCGCCGCCGAAACACTGCACGCGCTTGCCGTGCGCGCAGCCGGTGGAATAGATGTATTCCGCGATCGCCGATGAGCCGACGAAGCCCACCGCCTGGATGCGGCGATCGGTCAATATCCCGTCGACCGCCTCCTTGTCGCCATTGACCACGTTGAGCACGCCGGCCGGCAATCCGGCCTCGACCAAAAGCTCCGCAAGTCGCATCGGCACCGATGGATCGCGCTCCGAGGGTTTCAGGATGAATGCATTGCCGCACGCCAGCGCCGGCGCGAATTTCCACATCGGGATCATGGCCGGGAAATTGAACGGCGTGATGCCGGCGACCACCCCGAGCGGCTGGCGGATCGAGAACAGATCGATCCCGGGTCCGGCAGCTTCGGTGAACTCGCCCTTGAGCAGATGTGGAATCCCGCAGGCGAATTCCACCACCTCAAGGCCGCGCTGGATATCGCCCTTGGAGTCCGCGAAGGTCTTGCCGTGTTCGGACGAGAGCAGCTTCGCCAGCGAATCGAATTCCTTCTGCACCAGCTCCAGGAATTTGAACAATACGCGCGCGCGCCGCTGCGGATTGGTGGCGGCCCACGCCGGCTGGGCGGCCTCGGCATTTGCGATGGCCTGCTCGACCTCCGCCTTCTTTGCGAACGCGACCTTGGCCTGAACCTCGCCGGTGTTGGGGTTGAATACGTCGCCCGTCCGGCCGGATGCGCCCGCAACTTCCTTGCCGCCGATGAAATGACCAATCGCACGCATGCCGTCCTCCTGCGAACTGAAAAACGCGCCGCTTTCGGCGTCGTCAACCAATCCTTAATCAAATAGCGCAGGTTGGCGCACCCGAAAAGCCCGCCCGCGGCCGTCCGATGCGCTGAGGCGAACCCATGCGCTCATTTCCTTTAGGTTCCATTAAGCATGAGCGGGCTACTTTCGCTGCCCATAGCGGATAACGCGTAGTCCGCCGCTCGGAGTTGTCCATGGATATCGCCACCGGCCTCGGTCTGCTTGCCGGAGCCTGTGTGCTCGTGACGCTCATTTTGATGGGCGGCGATTTGCGCATGTTCGTGGATGCGCACGCCGCGATCGTGATATTCGGCGGCTCGTTTGCCGCGACCCTCATCCGCTTCCCGCTCACCTCGATTTTCCACGGTCTGCCGCTCGGCGCGCGCTTTGCCTTCACCATGCGCCGCGTCGGTCAGCGCGAGCTCGTCGATCAGATCGCCAACCTCGCTGAAATCGCGCGCAAGCAGGGACCCCTCGGGCTCGAGAAGGTCGAAGTCGAGGATTCGTTCCTCGCCAAGGGTATCCGCTTCGTCGCCGACGGCTATGACGCCGATTTCATCCGCGACAATCTCGAACGCGACCGCGACAACTTCCTCACCCATCTCGACGAAGGCCAGAAAATCTACCGCGCCGTCGGCGATTGCGCCCCGGCCTTCGGCATGGTCGGCACGCTCATCGGCATGGTGCAGATGTTCGCCAACATGACCGACCCCTCAAAGCTCGGTCCCTACATGGCGGTTGCGCTGCTGGCGACGTTCTACGGCGCGGCGCTTGCGAACCTGTTGTGCCTGCCGATCGCCGACAAGCTGCATCTCAAGCTCGTCGACGAGGAGATCAACCGCACGCTCATCATCGACGGCATTCTGATGATCCGCGAATCCAAAAGCCCGACCCTCGTGCGCGAAATGCTGCTCGCCTATCTGCCGGAAAAACATCGGCACGCCGAAGTCGACGAGGAAGTGGAAACAGCGCCAGCGTAACGGTGGAGCCGGGCGGCCATGGCCAAGAAGAACAGAGGCGCAGCGCACGGCGGCGGTCACGGCTGGTTCGTCACCTTTGCCGATCTGATGGGCCTGCTGGTCGCGTTTTTCGTGATGCTGGTGGCGTTTTCCAGCCAGGACCAGGCCAAACTGCAGCTCGTCGCCGGCTCCATGCGCGAAGCCTTCGGCGTGCAGCCCTATACGCGTTATTCGGGCATCATCGAGGTCGACGGCATTCCCACGCGGCCGAAGCTGAAGAACGCCAAGCGCATCTCGCCCGAGGAATCCTCCGCGACGCCGAGTCCCGACGACAAGAGCCGCAACTTCGACCGCGGCACGCAGCTCGATAACGCCGGCGCCTTCGCGCTCGCCTCCGCGTCGTTGCGGCAGGCCTTGAACGAGATGCCCGAACTGCTCGAATTGTCGAAGCACGTCATGATCGAGGAGACCAAACAGGGCCTCAACATCGAGATCGTCGACCAGGACGGCCGCTCCATGTTTCCGGAAGGTTCGAAGGAACCCTACGAGCGCACGCGGCGTCTCGTGCAGCGGCTAGCGAGTCAGTTCAAGACCATGCCGTACCGCATGACCATCGTTGGCCACACCGCCGCGAGCAAGGTGCCAAGCAGCGCGAACTACGGTCCGTGGGACCTGTCCGCCGATCGCGCCAACGTCGTGCGCAAAATCCTGGAAGACGAAGGCGTGCCGGAAAACCGCTTCTTCATGATCGCCGGCAAGGCCGACACCGATCCGCTGTTCCCCGATGATCCCTATATTGCCTCCAACCGGCGCGTCACCATCACACTGATGCATGAGGCCCCGCCGATCCCGCCGAATTTCAAGCCCTGACCGGGGCTGATGTCCGCCCGATAGAAGCTGCCGACAACCGTCATAATAAGTTTCTGATTTAATTGAGATAATCAGGGCAATCCCATTCCAGCATGGCTGCTGCGTGATGATCGGTTGCGGAACCAGTGTTTCCTAAACTTGTTGGTGCTATATACGCGATCCTCATTGTTGCATTGCGGCAACGGCGTCATACCCTCAATGAACGAAATTTCGACGGCTCCTCATCGGAGCGATGTGCTGCCCAAAAGCAGCCACAGCGAAGCGCGCAACAGCGGTTTCTGGGCGCTCGCCCTCGGCAGCATCGGCGTCGTTTATGGCGACATCGGCACGAGCCCGCTGTATGCGCTGCGCGAGGCGGTCAACGCCGCCATCGGCCCCGGCGGCACCGCCACGCGCGTCGCCGTGCTCGGCGTGCTCTCGCTTATCCTTTGGGCGCTCATTATTGTCGTCACGCTCAAGTACGTCCTGGTCCTGTTGCGCGCCGACAACCACGGCGAGGGCGGCACGCTCACGCTGATGGCCCTGGCGCAGCGCGCGGTCGGAAAGGGCGTCGCGACCGTGGCGCTGTTCGGCATCATCAGCGCAGGTTTGTTTTATGGCGACGCCATCATCACGCCGGCGCTCTCGGTCCTTTCCGCCATCGAAGGCATGAAAGTCGCAACTCCCGCCTTCGATCCCTACATCGTGCCGCTGACCGTCGTAATCCTGCTCGTACTGTTTGCTGCCCAATCACGCGGCACCGCCAAGGTTGCGGCCTTTTTTGGTCCGGTGACGTTGCTGTGGTTCGTTGCGATCGCCGTCGCCGGGCTGTGGCAGATCGCGCAGGATCTGAGCGTGTTCGCCGCTTTGAATCCGATCTATGGACTGAGCTTCCTCGCCAGCCATGGCGTGATCGGGTTGATCACGCTCGGCGCGGTGTTTCTCGCGGTGACCGGCGCGGAGGCGCTCTACGCCGATCTCGGACACTTCGGCAGGAAGCCGATCCAGACCGCGTGGGTCGGCGTCGTGCTTCCTTCGCTTGCCATAAATTACCTCGGGCAGGGCGCACTCGTGCTTGCCAATCCCAAGGCAATCGAAAATCCGTTCTTCCTGCTCTACCCCGAATGGGCGCTGCTCCCGATGGTCGTGCTCGCCACCGCCGCGACCGTGATCGCGAGCCAGGCGGTGATCACCGGCGCCTATTCGCTGACGCGTCAGGCGATCCAACTCGGCCTGTTTCCGCGGCTGGAAATCCGTCACACGTCCGAAACGCAAGTCGGGCAAATCTACATGCCACGCGTCAATGCCCTGCTCTTGATCGGCGTGCTCTTGCTGGTCGGCTTGTTCCGCTCATCGAGCGCGCTCGCGTCGGCCTACGGCATCGCGGTGAGCGGCACCATGGTGGTCACGGCCTGCATGGCTTTCGTGGTGATCGTGAAGGGCTGGCGCTGGTCGCTGTGGGCGGCTGCAGCACTCATCGGTCCGTTCCTCATCATCGATTTGACGTTCTTCAGCGCCAACCTGCTGAAAGTTTTCGAGGGCGGCTGGGTTCCGCTCGTGCTCGGCGGGGCGGTGATGGCGGTGATGTACACCTGGCGGCGCGGCACCAAGCTCTTGTTCGACAAGACCCGCCGCCAGGAAACGCCGCTCGATCTGCTCGTCACCATGCTGGAGAAAAAGCCGCCGCAGCGCGTGCCCGGCACTGCGGTGTTTCTGACCAGCGACCCCACCAGCGCGCCGACCGCCCTCATGCACAGCCTCAAACACTACAAGGTGCTGCACGAGAAAAACGTGATCCTGACCATCGAGAACGCGCCGACCCCGCGCGTGCCGCTGGAGGAGCGCGTGCGCATCGAGCCCGTGGGCGAGACCTTCTCGCGCGTGCATCTCCGCTTCGGCTTCATGGAATCGCCGAACGTTCCAAAGGCGCTCGCGATTGCGCGCAAGCTCGGCTGGCATTTCGACATCATGTCGACGTCGTTCTTCCTGTCGCGCCGCCTGCTCAAACCCGCCGTCCATTCCGGCATGCCGCGCTGGCAGGACCGGCTGTTCATTGCGCTTGCCCGCAGCGCCAACGACGCCACCGACTACTTCCAGATTCCCACCAACCGGGTGGTCGAAGTCGGCACGCAAGTGACGATTTAGCGCTCCATCGCCGTCTGGCGCGCATCGCTTGTCTCAACTGGACCCATGATCCGATCAGATTGAACCGGATCATGGTCCAGCTTTTTGTTTGAGCATGATCTTTCCCGAAAACCGGGTTCCACTTTTCGGGATCATGCTCTAACATTCGACCCACGACTTCCGATCGAGAGGGCGGGGGACGACCCGCCTAGTGCCACCGCTTTGACCGGTCCGCTATCATGCAAAGGCTATTGGCTGCAGTATTGGCCGTATTCGGATTGATCACGGCCGCGGCTGCGCAGACCTACCCGTCGAAGCCGGTCACCATCGTCGTCGCCTTGCCGGCCGGCGGGGCGGTGGATGCGCTGGCGCGGGTGCTCGCCGAACACATGCGCGTCACGCTCGGCCAGCCGGTGATCATCGAAAACATGGCAGGCGCCGGCGGAACGTTGTCGATGGCGCGCATCGTGCGTGCCGAACCCGACGGCTACACCATCGGCATGGGAACCCTGAGCCAGTATGTGGTGGCGGCTGCGGTCTATCATGTGCAGTTCGACGTGCTGAAGGACCTTGAGCCGGTCGCGCTGCTGCCGAGCGTGCCCTATTGGATGATCGGCAGGAAAAATCTGCCGGCGAACAATCTGCAGGAGGTTGTCGCCCTGCTCAAAGCCAGTCCCAACAAATATTCCGCCTCCTCCGTTGGCACTGCCAGCCTCGCGCGCTTCTGCGGAATGTTTTTCCAGAAACAGACCGGCACCAACTTCCAATTCGTTCCCTATCGCGGCGGTGCGCCGGCCTTGCAGGATCTCGTCGCCGGCCAGATCGACTTCGGCTGCGATCTTGCGGCGAATTCACTCGCTGCCTACCGCAACGGCAACATCAAAGCCTTCGCCATCGCGGCCAAGAAGCGCTGGTTCGCGACGCCGGATATTCCCACGACCGACGAGGCCGGCGTGCCCGACGTCTATGTCAGCACCTGGCACGGCCTCTGGGCCCCGAAGGGCACACCGGAAGCAATCGTCGCGAAGGTCAACGCCGCCGCCAACGCCGCCATGGCCGATCCGGTCACGCAGAAACGCATTGCCGATCTCGGCATGGAGCTTCCCGCGCGCGAGCAGCAGACGCCCGCGGCCTTCGCGGCCTTTCATAAGGCCGAGGTCGAAAAATGGTTTCCCATCGTCAAGGCGGCCGGCGTCAAGGCCGATTGAATCGCGTCCGCGCAAAATGTGGACGAACCGTGCGTGACTTGCCAATATTGCGCGCGGTGCATTGAAGGGGAACAATGTTCGAAGCGGCCTATCGCCAACGGCTCGAAGCCGATCTGACGCGCTGGCAGAATGACGGCGTGATCGCGCCGGGCGTCGGGGAGGCCATCCGCGCGCGGCTTGGTCCGGCGCCCACGGGCGTCAACATCCCGACCGTCGTCGCCATCGTCGGTGCGCTGCTGATCGCGGCGGCCTTTCTCGCCTTCGTCGCCGCGAATTGGACGGCGATTGCGCGGCCGGCGCGCTTTTCGCTTCTGCTCGCCGGCATCGCGATCTCCTATGCGTTGGCGGCTTGGTTCGACCGTCAAGGCCGCCCCTATCTCGCCGATATAGGCGCGACCGTCGGTTCCCTCGTCTTTGGCGCCGCCATCGCGCTCACCGGCCAGATGTATCACTTGAGCGGCGATTTCTCCGCCGGCGTCTTGCTCTGGGCGGGCGGCGCACTGGTCGCGGCGGCGCTCACCGGCGCGCGCGGCGCGCTTGCAGTGGCGCTCGTGACCGGCTGCGTGTGGAGCGGCATGCGTGTGATCGATTCCAACGACGTGCCGCATCTGCCGTTCATCCTGTTCTGGCTGATCACGGCCGCCATGGCGGTGGCGTGGAACGCGCCCATGGCGCGTCATCTTGTGGCGCTCGCGGCACTCACCTGGTGGATTCTGACCGCATCCAGCTACGTCTCGCTGTTCAATCTCGAGCCGCTCACCATTGCCGCCGCTGGTGCGGCGCTGATGCTCGGCGTTGGCCTCATGTTCGCGACCATCACCGCGAAAATCGCGCCCGATAGTTTGCGCTCGTTCGGCCGCACGCTCTCGAACTATGGCGCGCTGGCGTTCGTGATCATCGTCGCCATGACCGTCGTCGGCATCCTCGGCGAGCCGCGTCACGCCATGCCGTTGTGGGTCGCTGCCAGCGCCGTCGCCGGTTTTCTGCTTGCGGTCGTTGCCGCCGCCGTCGGTCCGAGCATCGGCGCGGCCATGGCGGCGATTGCCATCGCCATTGGCGTCGCGCTTACCGCCGGCCTGTTCGGCTCGATGCGCGCGCAGAACGATCCGTGGCTCGCTTATGCCTTCGCGCTGATTGCGATGTTGTGCCTTGTGGTCTCCGGCATGCTGGACGACATGCGGCCGCGCGTGGTCGCGGGCTGGATCGGATTGGCCTCGGCAATCGCGGCGATTACCTGGGCGGTTGAGGGTTCGCTGCTCAAGCGCGCGGCATTTCTGGCCATCGCCGGCATCGTCGCCGTCGCGCTCGCGAGCCTGCTCGGCCGTCTCAAGTTGAAGCAGGTGCCCGCATGACGAAAATCGCCGCCTATATCGCGCGCGTTCCGCGCCTTTGGCTCTATGCCTCCGCCGGGCTGCTTCAGCTTGCGCTGATCGTGCTGATGGTCGGCGACCGCATTCGTATCTTGCGCAGCGGCAGCGAGGTGATGCTGCAGACCCGCCCGATCGACCCGCGCGATTTTCTGCGCGGCGATTATGTGACGCTCGGCTACGACATTTCCACGCTCCCCGCGGGCGAGCTCAAGGATCAGCTGGTCTCCGGCGAGAGCGCGTTCGTCTATGTCAAGCTCGCACCCAAGCCTGACGGTTTTTATCAGGCCGTCTCAGTCCATCGCGAACCGGTACCGCTGGCCGCCGGCGAAGTGCTGATCCGCGGACGCGCCGGGCGCGGTTCGATGTGTGGCAACAGGGGCGGCCAGCAGGTCTTTTGCGACACGCTGCGGCTCGACTACGGCATCGAGAGCTTCTTCGTGCCGCAAGGCGAGGGCAGGGCGATCGAGAGCGCGCGCAACGCCGGCAAGGTCGCGATCGTCGCCGCGGTGACGCCCGGCGGCCGCGCCGCGATCAAACGGCTGTTGCTCGACGGCAAGCCGGTCTACGATGAACCCATGTTCTAGTATCGCCACCGCATTCGCCGACATTGACATCCATGAACAATCCCGAAGGCCCAAAGGTACGCGATCTGACGCCGGCGGAAGTGGCCCGCGGCTTGATCGAAGGCAGCATGCTGTTGGTCGACGTGCGCGAGCTGAAGGAAACCGAGGTCGAACGCTATCCCGATGCGGCCATCGTGCCGCTGTCGAGCTTCGATCCGCGTGAGATTCCGGATCCGCAAGGCCGCCAAGTCGTGTTCGCATGCCGCTCCGGCCGGCGGTCCGTCACCGCCTCGCAGGTCGCGCAGGCGCAAGGCTTTCCCTACGACAGCCATCTCGCCGGCGGCATGCTGGCCTGGAAGGCCGCAGGTCTTCCGACCGAAACTTGAGGTCTTACGCGCCCTTCATCGGCACGACGCGCGCGCCGGCATCGCTTTCGCCGGCCAGACGGCGTTCGAGGTATTCGATGAAATTGGCGGTGCGGTCGATGAGGATGTCGCGCTGCCGGTCGACCGTGACGATGTGGTAGCTGTCGTCGAGCACCACGCATTCGGCCAATCCGCCGAGCCGGCGCTGCAGATGAATCGCATTCGACAGATCGCTGATATCGTCCTCGCGCGGATGCACGATCAGCGCCGGCGTCTTGATGCCGCCCAAGCGCCGCAACACGTCGTGCACGAGCTCGTCGGCCTCGCGCAGCGCGCCGAGCGGCGTGCAGGTAAGCCCGGCTTCCGCCGCCTTGCCGGACAGCATCGCGCCCGCCACCACTGCGCGGATCGCTTCGTCCTTGATGCCGTAGGGCGGCCGTTCGGCGAAACGCATGCGCTTGAGCCATTTGGCCTTGAACGCCAGTTTGAGCATGAAGCGATACCACGGCACCGCCCAGCCGTCGTACCAGAGCGTCGGCGCCAGCAGGATCGTGCCGTTGACGCGCTCCGGATTGAGCGCAGCGAGCCGCAGCGCGAGCACCGCGCCGATCGAAAGCCCGCCGACCACGATCGTGTCGCATTCATGTTCGAGCTCGGCCAGAGCGCGTTCGGCGCTGGCGAACCAATCGGCCCACCCGGTCTTGAGCAAATCGTCTTCCGTGCCGCAATGCCCCGCGAGCTGGCAGCAAGAGACGGTCAATCCGCGCGCCGCCAATCCGCGCGCCACCGCTTTCAATTCGAGTGGAGTTCCGCCCAGTCCATGGATCAGCAGGACGCCCGTGCGCCCGTGCGATGATCCACGAAACAGGAGACTGTGGTCTCCTCGCTGTTTACTCACGAACCGCCCCCGGTTCCCTACGACTTGCGCCGCGACCTATTATGCGGGGCAAATCAAGGTGTTGTCTATGCGACCATGCGCCCTATTGAACCCTCGAAAACAAACGATCGAGCAGCTTCAGAGCGAGATCCATGTCCTCCTGCGAAATTGTCAGCGCCGGCGCGAGCGTGATGACATTTTTGTAATAGCCGCCAATGTCGAGCACGAGGCCGTAGCGCTTGCCGTCAACCTCAAGGTCGGCTTTCAGCGCCTCGTCGACCAACTGGTCCGTGGTGGCCTTGTCCGGCGTAAATCCGTCGGCGGCGCAGATTTCGATCCGCAGCGCCATGCCTAAGCCGTCCACGTCGCCGATGATCTTGTGGCGGCGCTGAAGATCTTTCAGGCCTTCGAGCAGATAGGCGCCTTTTGTCATCACGCTCGACTCGAAGTCTTCATCGTCCAGCATCTTGACGGTTTCGAGCGCGACCGCCGTGCCGAGCGGATTCGACGCGAACGTCGAATGGGTCGAGCCGGGTGGGAACACTTTCGGATTGATCAATTCCTCGCGCGCCCAGATTCCGGACAGCGGGTTCAGCCCATTGGTGATCGCCTTGCCGAACACCAGCACGTCGGGCGTGACCCCGAAATGCTCGATCGACCACAGCTTGCCGGTGCGATAGACGCCCATCTGGATTTCATCCACCACCAGCAGAATGCCGTACTTGTCGAGCACTCTTTTCAGGTCGGAGAAGAAATTCTTCGGCGGGATCACGTAGCCGCCGGTGCCCTGGATCGGCTCGATGAAGAACGCGGCGAACTCCGCTTCGCCCGCTTTCGCGTCCCACACGCCGTAATATTCGGTCTCGAACAACCGCTCGAATTGCGCCACGCAATGCGCGCCGTATTCTTCCTTGCTCATGCCCTTCGGCCCGCGGAAGTGATACGGGAACGGCACGAACTGCGCGCGGTCGAAATGCCCGTAACGGCGGCGATAGCGATAGGACGATGTGATCGCCGACGCACCGAGCGTGCGGCCGTGATAGCCGCCTTCGAACGCGAACATCAGCCCCTTGCCGCGCCGCGCGTTGCGCACGAGTTTCAGCGCGTCCTCGACCGCCTGCGAACCGCCGACGTTGAAATGCACGCGGCCCTTCTCGCCCCAGGTCGCCTCGGCGCGCCGCGCGATCCACGTGGCAAGTTCGATTTTCTCGCGGTGCAGATATTGGCTGGCAAGCTGCGGCAGCCGGTCGATCTGGCGCTTGAGCGCGGCGTTCAGGCGCGCATTGCCGTAGCCGAAATTGACCGCCGAATACCACATCTGCAGGTCGAGATAGGGCCGGCCTTCGCCGTCATAGAGGAACGAGCCTTCGCAGTGTTCGAAAATCTTCGGCGGCTCGCTGTAATGCACGGTGTCGCCGTGCGAGCAGTACAGCCGTTCGAGTTCGAGCAGTTCGGCTTCGGTCAGCGCTTCCGCGCTGCTGGGGAACGGATTGCGTTCAAGCATGGAACGCCCCAGTCCCTTCGGCCGATGTCGGCTGCGCTTTTCGGGCCTTGCAGAATGCGCGCAGCGCCAGCATGGCATCGGAAAAGCCTTCGACCCTGATATGGTCGATCGATGAGCTCTTGCAGTGGGTCGCGAGCGATTTCTTGGCAAGCACCAGAAGCGCCTGCGAGGCCGGGCAGAAATCCGAGCGGCCGTCGCCGATCAGAATGTAGGGCGCCGGCGTACAGCCGAAGATCGCGCATTTGCAATTGCCGCTTTGCGAACGGCAGTTGCCGATGAAATGCGGAAATTCGGCACGCCAACAATTGCCGCCGATCGGTACCAGGCGATTGCTGAACACCGGCAGCTTCACGCCGACGCGCGCAAGAACGCGCGCTATCACGTGATCAAAGCCGTCCGAGCCGACAACCATGGGCAGCCCGATCTCCCGGCCTGCCGCGACGAAATCGACGAAGGCCGGATCGATCGCCACTTCATCGGCCAGCCGGTCGAGATCGGCGACGCTCGCGCGCACAAGATCGATTTGTCTGGACAGGCATTCGCGCGAGCCGATACGGCCAGCCACCCATTCGGCCTCAACCTCGCGCCAGCGGGCGTCGGCGAAGCATTCAAGAATGAGATCGGTGGTATCTTCGAGCGCTATTGTCCCGTCGAAGTCAATCAGAACGCTGGGTACCATCAAGTTCTCGCGTCATGCCCGGCACACGACGGTGCCCCCGGTTGAAGGGTAGGGTACCCGGCCTGCTGTTGCAGCATAAAATTTGGACGATTTCGGCAGATGGTGACCGGACAGGATTAATGCTAAGTCTCACCAGGAAGTCGCTGCTGCTTTGCAGCAAGTCCATTGATATCATTTGACTTTAGCGTTGTTACAATCAGCGCGCGTGGAAGCGGGATAAAGTTGAGCCGATGCTGCTGGGACTGTCTTCGATGCGCCGCCTGCTCATTATTTCATTCGCCTGTGCTCTTCCCGCCACCATGGCCGGAATCACCGACAGCATCGCGCAGGGCGCCAAAGAGCGCGTCGTCAACGTCTACAACTGGTCCGACTATATCGAGTCGAGCGTGCTCGAAGCCTTCAAGCGCGAGACCGGCATCAAAGTCCGCTACGACACGTTCGATTCGAACGACACGCTGGAAACCAAGCTGCTCGCCGGCAATTCCGGCTACGACATCGTGGTGCCGACTGCGTATTTTCTCGAGCGTCAGATCAAGGCCGGCGTGTTTCAGAAGCTCGACAAATCGAAACTGCCGAACCTCGTCAACGTCTGGCCGGCGATCGCGCAGCGGCTGGCCGCCTACGATCCCGGCAACGCCTATGCCGTGAACTACATGTGGGGCACGACCGGGATCGGCTACAACGTCAAGAAAGCGCGCGACATCCTCGGCGCCAACGCCAGGATCGACACCGCGATGGCGTCCTGGGACATGGTGTTCAAGCCCGAGAACATTTCGAAATTCAAGGATTGCGGCGTCTACATGCTGGATTCGTCCGACGACATCATGCCGGCGGCGTTGCATTATCTCGGGCTCGATCCCAACACCACCTCCGGCGCCGATTTGGACAAAGCCGCGGCCCTGATCACCAAGGTGCGGCCCTTCGTCCGTAAATTCCATTCCTCGGAATATCTCGACGGCCTTGCGAACGGCCGCATCTGTCTCGTCGTCGGCTGGTCGGGCGACATCGAGCAGGCGCAGAAGCGCGCGGCCGAAGCCAAATCCGGCATCGAAATCGCCTACGCCATTCCGAAGGGCGGCGCGCAGATGTGGTTCGACAACATCGCCATTCCGCGCGACGCCAAGAACGTCGCGGAAGCCCACGAATTCATCAACTACCTGCTGCGGCCCGAGGTGGCGGCGAAGAACACCAACTATCTGTCGTACGCCAACGGCAATCTTGCGAGTCAGAAGCTGGTCGATCCCGCGATCCTCAACGATCGCACGGTCTATCCCGACGAGCAGACCATGAAGCAGCTCTACACCATCACCGCGCACGACCAGAAGACCCAGCGGCTGATGAACCGCCTGTGGACCAGGATCAAAACCGGACGATAGGCGCCGCGTAACGCATGCTGTCCAACCTCAAGCACAACGCCCTCTACGTCGCCTTCAAGGAGCGGCGCAAGGCGTTCAAACGCAAACTCAAGTTGCCGCAATATCTCGGGGACGCCCATTGCTGTCCGGTCTGCGGCACCAAGCTGCGCGCGTTCAAGCCGATCTGGAAATCGTTTCATCGCAACATCGAGCAGCACGGCTACGTCTATCCGTTGTCCTCCATCGAGACCTTCAACATCTCCGCCTATTCCTGCCCGGCCTGCGATGCCTCCGACCGCGAGCGGCTCTACGTGCTCTATCTCGATCGGGCTTTTCGCGCGCTCGATCCCAAGCGGCGCTACCGCATGATCGAATTCGCGCCTTCCATGGCGCTGCACAAGAAATTGAAGAGTTATCCCTTCATCGAATACCGCAGCGCAGATCTGTTTCGCAAAACCGTCGATGATCGCGTCGATATTTCCGACATGAAGCCCTATGCCGACGGTTCCGTCGACATTTTTCTCTGCTCGCACATCCTCGAACACGTGCCCGACGACCGCAGAGCCATGGCGGAGCTCTTTCGCGTCCTCAAACCCGGCGGTTTCGGCATCGTCATGGTGCCGCTGGTGCGCGGGGTCGACGACACGCAGGAAAGTCCGGACGTCAACACCGACGCGTTGCGCTGGAAATACTACGGCTCGGGCGATCACCTGCGCCAATACGGCAGGCGCGATTTCGTGCAACGGCTCACCGCCGCCGGCTTCAAGGTCGATCAGCTCGGCATGGATTATTTCGGCGTGGAGGCGTTCCGCAGGGCCGGCATCGCCGCGGATTCCGTTCTGTACGTGGTCCGCAAGCAAGCGTCCTAGCTCACCGCCAGCGCCGGTGCACCCACAGCCACTGCTCCGGGTATTCCCGCACCCAGCCTTCAACGACGTCGGTGATGACCTGCATGGTTTTCTGCACGTCGATCTGACCATCGGCGTCACGCACGGGCGCGATCGCATCGGTCAACTCGGCGCGGAAGCGATGATTGGGCAGCCGAATCACGCGCGCGCCGTGGATCGGGCAGTCCACATGGCGCGCGAGCCGCGCCAGCAGCGGGTTGGCCTTGGTCTTGCGGCCGAAGAAATTCACCTCGATGCCCTGCACGTTGTACTGATCGACCAGCATGGCCACGTGGCCGCCGGCCTCCAGCGTCCGCTTCAGCTTGAACGGCGTGTCGAGTCCGGTGGCGACCAGGTTGCCCATGCTGCCCGCGCGGATTTTGATCACGGCATCGGCCACCGCACCGAGATTCGGTCGCCGATAGACGATGGCGGTATCGAGTTTGTAATCGTGCGCGACCCGTCCGGTCAGTTCCCAGTTCGCTAGGTGCGCGGTGAATATGAGCGCCGGCTTGCCGTCGAGCCGCAAGCGATGAAAGCGGTCGAACGTCGCCTGGTCGTATTCGATGTCGAACGGACCGGGCCGCGCCGGATCGTAGGTCTTGAAGCGGTCGATATGGGCGAACTCGGCGGCAACGCGTCCGAGATTGTCCCACACGCCGCGCAGGATGGCTTCTATTTCCTCCGGCGATTTATCCGGAAACGCGGCCGTGAGATTGGCGCGGCCGACGCGATGCTCGGGCAACCACGGTCCGACCCGGCGCAGAAGCGCGCCGGTGAAATCGGCCATCACGTTGCGGTTGATCAGCCGGATCGTCTTCAACGCCCCGACGGTCAGGAACCCGGCGGCTGCATTGATCGCAGGCCTGAGCCGCATTGAAAGACGTTGCGCCGAACGATCGGCCATCCGGCGTCCTGTTTCAGAAGTGCACGATGATTTTTCCGAACACCTGACGGCCTTCGAGCCGCTTAAGCCCGCGCTCGAACTCAGCGAGTGGAACTTCCATGTCGATCACCGGCAGCAGCCCCTTCGCCATCTTGGCAAGCCCGTCACGGATGTTGCGCATCGACGCGCCGAACGAGCCGAAAATCTTGTACTGCTGCTGGAACAACTGCATCAGGTTGAGCTGCACCGACGGCCCCGCGGTCGAACCGCAGGTCACGAGTCGTCCGCCGCGTTTGAGCACGAGCAGCGAGCCGTTGAAACCCTCGCCGCCCACGTGCTCGAACACGACATCGACGCCTTTTTTGTCGGTGAGCTTGCGCGTGATGGTCTCGAACCGCTCCTTGCGGTAATTGATCACGTGATCGGCGCCAATCGCTTTCGCCTTGGCCACTTTCTCGTCGTCGCCGACGGTGGTGATCACCGTGCACCCGAGCGCCTTCGCCATCTTGATCGCGACCGTGCCGATGCCGGAACCGCCGGCCTGCACCAGGATGGTCTCGCCCGGTTTTAGTTTGGCATTGTCGAACAGCATATGCTCGACGGTGGAAAATCCGATCGGCGCGCAGGCGGCATCGCGCAAACTCACGCCCTTGGGCACCGGAATGACCAGCCGCGCCGCAAGGTTCAGACGGTCGCGCGCAAAGCCGTCGACATGGAAGCCCATGATGCCGCCGACGTTTTCGCACAGGTTGTCGCGCCCCTCGCGGCAGGCCGGACACGTGCCGCAGGTGAGCGCGCCATACATGACCACCGGATCGCCGGCCTTGAACGCGGTGACGCCCGCGCCGACCGCCGCGATTTCACCGGCGGCCTCCACGCCCACCACCACCGGCAGCTTGCGCTTGGCGAAGGCCATGCCGCGAAAGCCCCACAGATCCAGATGATTGAGCGCGATCGCCTTGGTCGCGATCTGCACGTCGCCCGCGCCCGGCGGCGGCGGGGAGGGGACATCGACAAGTTCGAGCTTGCGATCGCCTAGCAGCGTCAGCGCACGCATCAATTAAGGCTCGTGCCCCACGACCAGCGAGACATTCTGACCGCCGAAGCCGAAAGAATTCGAGATCGCGTGGCGCATCTTCGCGTCGCGTGCCTGGTTCGGCACCACGTCGAGCGGGATCGCGGGATCGGGAACTTGATAGTTGATCGTCGGCGGAATGCGCTGATGCAGGAGCGTGAGCAGCGTGAACACCGCCTCGACCGCGCCCGCCGCCGACAGCGTATGCCCGACCATCGATTTGTTCGACGAGATCGGCAGGCTCTTTGCGCGCTCGCCGAACACGGCCATCACGCCCATGGCTTCCATCTTGTCGTTCTCCGGCGTGCCGGTGCCGTGCGGGTTGACGTAGTCGATGTCGTCGGGGCTGAGTCCGGCGTCGGCGATCGCCTGCTTGATGCAGCCGATAATCGGCTTGCCGTCTGGACTGGAGCGCGTGCGATGGAAAGCATCGGCCATCTCGCCGCAGCCCTCCATGACGCCGAGAATTTTCGCCCCGCGCGCCTTGGCCGACGCCAGGCTTTCCAGCACGAGCGCGCCGGCGCCCTCGGCCATCACGAACCCGTCGCGATTTTTCGCGAACGGTTTAGCCGCCGATTGCGGCGGATCGTTCGAAGTCGAGAGCGCCGAGAGCAGCGAAAAGCGGATCAGCGACTCGGTATTCACCGAACCGTCGGTGCCGATGCAAAGCGCGGCGTCGGTCTCGCCGCGGCGGATCGCCTCGATGCCGAGCTGGATCGCGGTCGCGCCCGAGGCGCACGCGGTCGACAGCGAAATGGGCGAGCCTTTGGTCCCGAATTTTTCCGCCAGATAATCCGCCACCGATCCGAACAGGAAGCGCCGGTGATAGGAGGAGAACGAACCGGTCTCGCACGCGCGCAAGAGATCGTCGTAGCTGATCGGACCATTGGAGCCGGACGCCTGCGCCAGGCTGCGCCGGTGCGGCCATTCCATCTCGATCGGCGGCACGGCGAGAAACAGCGGACCGGGAAAATCCCCGCGTGAGCCGATGCCGGATTCGGAAATCGCTTCCTCGGCCACCATATCGGCGAGCCGCTCGGAGAGTTCGGGTGTCGATAATTCCTCGAGCGGCACGAAATCCACGGTGCCCGCGACGCGGGTCTTCAATCCCTCGGTCGCAAACCGTGTGATGGTGTGGATGCCGGATTCGCCCGCGGTGAGCTTGCGCCAATTGTCGTCCTTGCCCGCGCCGAGCGAAGTGACGACGCCGACGCCCGTGGCCACAACGATCGGCCGGCCGGCTTTGTCATGCGTGGCAGCCATCTCGCTTCTCCTTCAGACTGGTGTCTCGACCAGCGCGAGCCCTTCGCCGCGCCAGTGGCCGACGCTGGTGACGACGACCTGCGCCAAGGGGCCGTCCATCGGCTTCTCGGCCCCGGATCGGTCGCCGGGCGGATAGAGCTTACCACGACTCACCGCTATTGCGGCGAGCGCCACATTCATGGGGAATTGCGGCTCCAGCGCATGACCGAGATAAGTACCGGTGGCGCGAACCGCAACATCCGGATGCTGGGCGAGGAATCTGCGCTCCTCGCCCGTGGCCGGTTCCGCCCCGGTCGCGCCGGAGATGATGGCAAGGCGCCCGGCTTTCAGCCGCGGCGAGATCTTCTCCCACATGCGGGCGAGCGTGCTGGTGATCTCGCCTGCCTCGCGGCGGCTGGCGCGGTCGGAAAGCACGATCGTTAATCGTGCCAGCGGCTTTGCCGCGCGCGCCTCGGCGTGCTTGCGCTCCTCCAGCACCAGGAATGCGCCCATCGACCCGGCCGCGAATCCGCCCTTCGGCCCGCGCTCCCAAACCGGCGCGAACGCATCCTTGAGATTGAATCCGCCGAACGCATACATCGTCAGCAAGTCGGGCCGTTCCGCGTTGCAGGAGCCGCCGACCAGCGCGATGTCGCTCGTGCCGGCGGCGATGCGCGAGAGCGAAATCCGCACCGCGTCGACGCCCGCGCCTTCCTCGCCCATGAACGTGCGCGACGAGCCGGTGACGCCGTGCACGATCGAAATGTTTCCGGCCAGCAGATTCGAGAGCTGCGCGAGGAACAGCGTCGGTCGCAGATCGTTCATCAGGCGCTCGTTGAGAAACGAGTCCGGCTTCTCGGCTTTCGGCAGCCCGGTCAGGATCGCGCTGTCGACCGCCACATCGCGTTCGCCGCCGCCCGCCGCGACGATCATGTCCATGTGGGACAGCACGTCGGTCTTGCCCTTCACGCCCGCGGAGTCGAGCGCGAGCCCCGCGGCGAATGTGCCGATCCGCTGCCAGGCCTCCATCTGCCGCTGGTCGCCCTTCTTCGGGATCTGCTTGTCGAGATCGATCGCTGCGATGGGATGCACGACATAAGGCGCGAAGGTGGTGGTATCGGCCTTCGGCTGTCCCGATTCCAGCGCGTGCCAATGCGCGTCCGGACCTTCGCCCAGGCACGACACGATGCCAACGCCGGTGATCCACGCCTCGCGTGCATTCTCAGACATTACCGACGGTCTCCATCGGGAACGCGATGCGCGCCGCAAACTCCTGCATGAAATTGCGGAATTGCGGATTGGGGAACGGCACGATGCGGAACGTAATGGTCGCGTTGCATACGGTCTTCCCCTTGACGCGGCCTTCGGCTTCGACGATCGCGTAGCCGGAACCGTCGTGTTCGAGCTTTGCCGAGAGCGCAAGCTCGTCGCCGGGGCTCACGAACGTGCGCAGCTTTACGTCTTTCAACGCGGCCAGGAACGGCATGCGCTCGAAATTGGTGAGCCCGATGATCAGCCAGCCCGAGGTCTGCGCCATGGATTCGATCAGCAGCACGCCCGGCATCAGCGGATAGCCGGGGAAGTGACCCTCGAAAATCGTGCTGGTTTTTGGAACGATCGCCTCGGTGCGGATCGTCTTGTCGGCAAGATTAAGCGCGGTGATCCGGTCGATAAGTTGGAAATACTCGATCCGCATGCGCCCCCTGTGACGTCACGCGCCCTTGGCAGCAACCAGGCCGTCAATGCGGGTGCAGAGATTCTGCAGCACGAAATACTGCTCGGTCGTAGCCTTGCCGTCGTTGACTTCCTGCGTCCATTGCTCGAGCGGCAGTTTGATGCCGAACGCCTTGTCGATGGCGAACGCGATGTCGAGGAAATCGAGGCTGTCGATGCCGAGATCGTCGATCGCGTGACTTTCCGGCTTGATCGTGTCGCGCGGGATGTCGCAGGTCTCGGCGATGATATTGGCCACGGTGTCGAAGGTCGATGACATCGGCAACTCTCTGATGAATGTCGGTTATTCGGCGTCGGCCGGATATTCTTGTGTCGGTTCAAGGGCAAAGCGGATTGGCACGACGGCTCCCCGATAGACCTTTATCGCGCGTGACCGCTCTAGCCAAGAGGTAATTCTAGCGCAACACGAAGCACTTGTAGTGACACTTAACGCAACGGACTTGCGCTGAAACCCGCGCCGCGGCGTCTGATATGGACCACAACGCGGAGGCGCGATCGTTCAATGCCGTCCAGGACGGTGCGGCCCGGTTCCACCATCACGTCGAGCGTCGTAGACGTCGATTCGCAGTAGGAATTAATTCCGCATAATTTGGCCGCATTGTCCGGCCATCCATTTGCAATCCCGCTTGGACGGGAGCGGCTGTCATGGCGCGCAGGCCCGTACGACCCGCGCGGCAGAAGCCGCGGTGGAGCGCCGGGAGGCGCAGAGTCCCGATCGCAAGGGGCTCGCGCGCCCCGGAGCAGGGTTCGCATCCTGCTTCGATATCCGGCGCGCAGGCGGCCGATCGCAAGGCTCGCCTCAAGGGCGCCTCGCAAGCGCTCGGGCGCCTCCCGGCGCTCCATCCTCTTTTCAGAGGACGGCAACAGGGACGGCGCACCCGGCGCCGGCACAAAGAATGCGGGGAGCGTAGTGTTGCCTGCGGTTCCTTTGCTAGCATGGTGCAGCAAGGGAGATCGGAATGGCCGCGCGATCGGCAAAGGGCGCGGCAAAATCCCTGATCGTGTTTCGCCAAGGCCAAACGAAAAACGGAGCGCAGAACAATGGCAAAGATCGTGTTCGGGGCAGGGACGTCTCACACGCCGATGCTGCTCGCATCGGACGAAACCTTGCCGCGTTTCGTGGAGACCGACCAGAAGATCAAGCATCGCGACAAGGAAGGTCGCCCCGTCACCTACGGCGACCTCCTGGAGAAGGCCGATCCCAAGCTTGCGCACATGGTGGCGCCCGAGAATCTCGTGGCCCGGCAGAACGTTGCCCGCGACGCCACCAAGCATCTGCGCACGGCGATTTCCGCCGCCAGGCTCGATGCCCTCATCGTGCTCGGCGACGACCAGAACGAAAGCTATCTGGAGGATTGCCGGCCGGCGTTTGCGATCTACTACGGTGAGACCATTCGCAATGCCAGCACCCAGCACGCGACCTATTCCCATTTTCCCGATTGGTACATCAAGAATCGCGCCGGCTTCTTCGAGCAGGAAAAGCCGCGCGATTATCCGGTGCACGCGCCGCTCGCCGTGCATCTGCTCACGACGCTCACCCAGGCCGAATTCGATCTCGCCTCCTCCAAATGCCTGCGCGAAGGCGAGGGCGAGGGCCACGCCATGGCCTATGTCCACCGCCACGCGCTCGATCCTGAAAATCCGGTGCCGGTGGTGCCGATTTTCCTCAACACCTACTACGAGCCCAACCGGCCTTGGCCCAAGCGGTGTTACCGCCTCGGGCAGGCCATCAAGTCGGCGGTCGAGAGTTTCCCCGGCAACATCCGCGTCGGCGTGCTGGCATCCGGGGGCTTAAGCCACTTTCTGGTCGACGAGGAACTCGACCGCGCCATTCTCAAGGCGCTGGCCGACAAGGACGCCGCCTTTCTGCAAAGCCTGCCGTGGAACAAGCTGCATGCCGGCTCCTCCGAAATCCTCAACTGGGTGGCGGTTGCGGGCGCCTTGGAGGACCTTGACCTCAGCTGGTTCGAATATGTCCCCGGCTACCGCACGCCGGCGGGCACCGGCACCGGCCTGAGCTTCGCCACTTGGTCGTGAAAATCATGATCCTCGACAATGCCCACTTTTGCGCCAAGCCGCGCAGAAAACTTGCGCCTATTCTCCGGTGCAAATCTCTCCGGTCGCCCTACCGCAGCCGCAATTGAGGCAACCAATAGCCTCGAATCGAATTTATTATGGACGAAGTGTGAGGACGAGGAGGGTAGGGTGCGTAACGGGGTGATGACGGCCGTCGGCGCCGCAGGCGTACTTCTTGTCGGCACCGCGTGTCTCAGTTTTGCAAGCGCAGATCCCGCGGCAAAGAAAATCCATTCCGCTGCAAAGCCTGTGGCGGCACATGACAAAACGCCCACAGCACTAACTCACGCTGAAAAGGTTCGAATCGCGGAGGCTGCCGCGGTTACGCGAGCCGTCGCGATCCAGGAAAAATTGAACCGAGCCATTGCCAACGCCGCGCACGCCCAGGCTTCGAAATCGGACTCCGAGCGCGCTAAAGCCGCAAGCGTTGCGCTCGCCAAACTGGAGTCACCCCAGCGCCATGAAACCGTTCGCCCGGCGTCGATGGAAATCGGCCTCGCCTCGATCTACTGCTTCCGCAACGGCCCGACCGCGAGCGGCGAGCGTTCGCGACCGGCTGTTTTGACCGCCGCGCACAAGACGCTGCCGTTCAACACGCTGGTCGAGGTGACCAATCAAAACAACGGGCGTTCGATCGTCGTGCGGATCAACGACCGCGGGCCCTTCGTGGCCGGCCGCGTCATCGATCTCACGCCCGCGGGGGCGCGCGCACTCAAGTTCGACGGCGTAACGAAAGTGAGCCTGCGCGTGCTCAACAACCGGCGCGATCAAAATCTGGTCGCCCGCGCATTCTGATTACCAGCGCGTCTGGACCGGGGCGTCGACCGGGGTGCAGCCGCGCCGTCCGGTAAGCACGCAATCCTGATTCTTGCGCATCTGCGCCATGGTGTCGGCGATCCACACGCCCCCGGCCACCAGCAGGATGGTGAACGCCAGTGCGGCGAGGTTCGTGAACATGCGATGCCGATAGTCGTCCGGGCCGGTATTGCCCTCGTACTTGCCGAGATCCTCGACCGGTGACGGCCGCGGCCGCGGCCGCGGGCGCACGAAGGCCGAACCGCGCGGCCGAAACTTCAGCACGCGCCCTTCCGATTGGTTCGTAGCCTGCTCTGCCATTTCTTCCGCCTTGGAACTCAGGAATAATATATCACACCGCTGGTCTGCGGTCAGATTATGACAGACATGAACCTATCGACGGTAAACGGCAATGCGCCTATAGAGGACTGATGCCCCGCATTGCGACCCGCCTATTTGCGTTGATTGCGGCTTACGCGCTCGCGCTGCACGCCTTGATGTTCGGTCTGACCTTGCCCCTGCACCTGGCGGGCAATGGTCCAGCGACACTGAGCATCTTCTGCAGCAGTATGCCGGATACAAACCGGCCGGGCGGCCAACCGGCCAGCGTACCGGACTGCTGCATCGCCGGCTGCCCGGAAATCGCCTGGGTTCCTCCGCACACCGCGGTCATCGCGATCGTTGTGTCCGCCGAGACCCCCATTCCCGTGGCCTACGCCATCGCGCCTGTTCCGCGCGCGACCGTCAAGACGCCACAGATCCCGCGCGCTCCGCCGCTCGCCTGATCCGACGCAGTCAGTCCAATCAGGCACACCCGCGCGCGATTAGCGCGCTTAAGACATGGAGCAATTCGATGAAATTCGCATTCTTTCTCGCCGCTGCTCTTGCCTTCGCGGCCAGCACGGCTTCGGCCAACGACTACAAGGTCGGCTCGCTCGAAATTGAAAATCCCTGGGCGCGCGCAACGCCCAAGGGCGCGCCCGTTGCCAGCGGCTATCTCAAGATCACCAACAAGGGAACCGCCGCCGATCGCCTCACCAGCGGCACCGTCACGGCTGCGGACCGTGTCGAAATTCACGAGATGGCGACGATAGGCGGCATGATGAAGATGCGCCCGGTCGCGGGCGGCCTGGAAATCAAGCCCGGCGAGACCGTCGAATTGAAACCCGGCTCCTACCACCTGATGTTCATGAAATTGAAACATCCGCTTGAAAAAGGCCAGCGCATCAAGGGCACGCTCACTTTCGAGAAGGCCGGTCCGGTCGACGTCGAATTCGTCGTCAATGCCATCGGCGCGAAAGCGCCCGGCGAGCACATGACCCACGACGGTCCCATGGAGATGCACTGACCTTCAGGAGGCGCCCTCGCGGAACGGCAAGGGCGCCTCCTCCGGCACCTGCGCGTGGAACACGTTGAGCGTCATGGATATGAGTACGTAGTAGCCGAGCGTGGCGACGAATTCGACCATGCCGGCATCGCCCAAAATTTTATGCACGCGATCGTACGTGCGATCGCTCACGCGGCGCGTGCGATAGAGTTCCTTGATGAAATCGTAGAGCGCGCGCTCGTCCTTCGGCGCCGACTTCGGCACGCGTCCGGCCTTCAGGTCGGCGATGGTCTTCGGCAGAACGCCGGCGCGCTCTGCCATTGGCGCATGCGCGAACCATTCGTACTGCGCGCGCCAGAATTGCCCGGTGGTGAGAATGGCGAATTCCGAGAGTCGCGGCGGCAGCGATGTCTTGAAGCGCACATGCGCGCCGAGCGCCTGCGCCACTATGCCGAGATGCGGTGCGTGCAGCCAGATCGCGAACGGCCCGTTGAGCTTCGGCCTTTTTCCTCGCGGTCCGGCGAAGATCGCATCGCGCAGCGCGCGCTGCGGCTCGTTCATCTGCTCGTCGGGAATATCCTTGAGACGATAACGCGGGCGCTTGGCTTTGGCAGGCATGAATGTCCTCTCGATGTGAAGAAGCGGGCGGGCGTTTACGTTCCGACCGACAGCGGGGCGTGCATCTTGCGCAAGGCTGCGATCACGGACAGCGCGACGTTCTTGCCGGTCTTGGGATTTTCCGAAGGGACATTCTCGATCGACATCGTGAACCGCGACGAATCGGAATCCACCGCGATGGTATGGCAGTTGCGCTCGACCTTCGGATCGGCCCAGATGTCGATCATGGTGCGGTCGGGGCCGATGCCGGCGAGCGACAGCGCGGCGGCAACGTTCACGTTGGCGGGAAAACCGGCCGCCGCCTCGCGCGCCGTTCCGGTGAACACCAGCTTGGCATCGTTGAGTCCTTCGACCGAAATTTTATTTTTTACGAGATAGGGCGCGCCCACAAGCCCGCTCGGCGGCTTGCGCGTGGTCATCCGCACCGAATGGATGGTGCCTTCGGCCGCGGCCGCGACCGCATCGAGCCCCAGCAATGCGCCGGTCGGCACCAGGATGCGCCCGCCCTTGGCCTTGGCGAGTTCCACGAGATCGGGCCGCGGCAATAGCGCGCCGCAGGAGAGCACCATGACCTGCTTGCCGGCTTCCAGCATCGGCCGGCAGACGCGCTCCAGCATCGACGCCGGCGCGCATTCGATCGCCAGATCGGCCAGCAGCGGAAACTGTTCCAACTCGACCAGTTGGCAATCGATTTGTTGTAGTTTGAGCCATTCGCGCGCCTTGGTTTCATCGCGGGCGGCGGCGCAGGCCAGCGTAAGTCCTTCGATCCCATCCGTGAGACGCCGTGCCAGCACGCGCCCGATCGCGCCCAGGCCCGCGATGGCAACGCGCGTGACAGCCATGATAAAATCTCCACGCTCCACGTCATTTACCGCGCCGGGTGTGTCTTGCGGCGGCTTGACCCAGGGTTGCTTGTAGCGCAAGTGTCCGCCGACACAACAGGAGATGTTCGATGTTCAAGGCAGTGACGGGTGCAGTTCTGGCCGGCGTATTGGCTCTATCGGGCGCTGCCTATGCGCAGGACTATCCCAACCGCAATATCACCATGGTGATCCCGTTTGCGGCCGGCGGCCCGACCGACGTGCTCGGCCGCGTTATGGGCGCCCGCATGAGCGAACTGCTGGGCCAGCAGGTGATCATCGAGAATGCAACCGGCGCTGGCGGCATGACCGGCGCGCGGCGCGTCGCCGATGCCACGCCCGACGGCTACACCATGCTGCTCGGCACGGTCGGCACTCAGGCGCAGGGCCAGACGCTCTACAAGAAGCCGCTCTACAACGCGGTGACCGATTTCGTGCCGGTCGCGCTGATCGCCGAGGTGCCGCTCGTGATCATCGTGCGCAAGGATCTGCCGGTCGGCAACTTCAAGGAATTCGTGGCCTACGCCAAGGCCAACAGCGGAAAATTGAAATACGGCTCGGCCGGCGCCGGTTCAGCCACCCATCTCGGCTGCGTGCTGCTCGATTACGTGATCAAGGCGAATATGACGCACGTGCCGTATCGCGGCACCGGCCCGGCGATGAACGACTTGATCAGCGGTCAGATCGATCTGCTCTGCGACGTCATCACCACCGCCAAGCCGCAGATCGATGGCGGCAAGGTGAAGGGCATCGCGGTCATGGACAAGAGCCGCTCGCCGGCGCTGCCCGACTTGATGACCACGACCGAGCAGGGCACGCCCGGCCTCGAAGCCTATACCTGGAATGCGCTGTTCCTGCCGAAGGGCGCGCCCGCCGCGGTGGTGGCGAAGCTCAACGCCGCAACGGTCGGCGCGATGAAAACGCCGGCCGTGCGCGATCGCCTGCAAGGGCTGGGCGCGCAGATCGCCTCCGACGACCGCGCAACGCCGCAATATCTTGCCGGCTTCCTCAAGAGCGAGATCGAGAAATGGGCGGCCCCGATCAAGGCGAGCGGCGTCTCGATCGAGTGAGCGTTGCATTTTCCGGAACATGCTTGGGGCCGCGCGCTGCGGCCCCATTTTTTTGCGATGCTGACAGCTAGGCCTTGCCGAACACGCGTTTGAAGATCGTGCCGACCTGCTTGAAGTGGTAGCCCAGGTCGAAATTCGCCTCGAGTTCCTTCGGCTTGAGCAGTTTTCCGACCTTGGGATCGGCCTTGAGCAGCGAAAGGAAATCGGCCTCGCCGCGCCAGACTTTCATCGCGTGTTTCTGCACCAGCCGATAGGCTTCCTCGCGCGGCATGCCCTTTTGCGTCAACGCGATCATCACGCGCTGCGAATGTACGAGCCCGCCGAGCCGGTCGAGATTCTTGCGCATGGTTTTCGGGTAAACCACGAGCTTGTCGATCACGCCCGCCAGCCGATTGAGCGCGAAGTCGAGCGTCACCGTCGCGTCGGGTCCGATCATGCGCTCGACCGAGGAATGGGAAATATCGCGCTCGTGCCACAGCGCCACGTCCTCCATCGCCGGCGTCACATAGGCGCGCACCATGCGCGCGAGCCCCGTGAGGTTTTCCGACAATACCGGATTGCGCTTGTGCGGCATGGCGGAGGAGCCTTTTTGCCCTTCGGAGAAATATTCCTCGGCCTCCAGCACTTCGGTGCGCTGCAGGTGCCGGATTTCGGTGGCGAGCCGCTCGATCGACGAAGCCACGACGCCGAGCGTTGCGAAATACATGGCGTGGCGGTCGCGCGGAATGATCTGCGTCGAGATCGGTTCGACCGCGAGCCCCATGGCCTTCGCGACATGCGCCTCGACCCGCGGATCGACCTGCGCGAACGTGCCCACGGCGCCCGAAATCGCGCAAGTCGCGACCTCCTTGCGCGCGGCCGACAACCGCTCGCGCGCCCGTGAAAACTCCGCGTAAGCGACGGCGAGTTTCAGCCCGAACGTGGTCGGCTCGGCATGGATGCCGTGCGAACGGCCGATCGTCGGCGTCATCTTGTGCTCGTAGGCGCGGCGCTTGAGCGCCTTGAGCAGCTTGTCGGTATCGGCAATCAACAAATCCGCCGCGCTCACGAGCTGCACGTTGAAGCAGGTGTCGAGCACATCGGACGAGGTCATGCCGGAGTGCACGAAGCGCGCCTCCGGCCCGACGATCTCGGCCAGATGCGTCAGGAACGCGATGACGTCGTGCTTGACCTCGCGCTCGATCGCATCGATGCGCGCAATATCGAACCTGGCCTTGCGGCCCTTGTCCCAGACCGTCTTCGCCGCCGCCTTTGGAATGATGCCGAGCGCAGCCATGGCGTCGGCCGCATGCGCCTCGATCTCGAACCAGATGCGGAAGCGATTTTCCGGCGACCAGATCGCAACCATTTCAGGGCGGCTGTAGCGCGGGATGGTCACGCCGCTTCCCCGCGCGCCATGGCCGCCGCGTTGCGGATCGCGTCGATATTCGCGCGATAATTGGCCGGGCCGCCCTTGAACACGGCGGAACCCGCGACCAGCGCATTCGCCCCGGCGCGGGTCACGAGCGCGGTATTCTCCGGCGTGATCCCGCCGTCGATCTCGATGTCGATCGGGCGGCTGCCGACCAGCGCGGCGACGCGGCGGATTTTGTCTTCGGCCGCCGGAATGAATTTCTGCCCGCCGTAGCCCGGATTGACCGACATGACGAGCACGAGGTCCACGATGTCGATCACGTGCTCGATGGTCTCGACCGGCGTGGCCGGATTGAGCGTGACGCCCGCCTTCTTGCCGAGCGCGCGGATCGCCTGCAGCGAGCGGTGCACGTGCGGCCCGGATTCGACATGCACCGTGATGATGTCGGCGCCGGCCTTGGCGAAGGCTTCCAGATGCGGATCGCACGGCGCGATCATCAGGTGGACGTCGAGCGGTTTCTTGGTGATCGGGCGGATCGCCTTCACCACCTCGGGACCGAACGAGATGACCGGCACGAAATGCCCGTCCATCACATCGAGGTGGATCCAGTCCGCGCCCGCCGCCTCGACCGCGCGCACTTCCTCGCCGAGCTTGGCGAAGTCGGACGCCAGGATTGACGGCGCGATGCGGAGCGGGCGGGGCATGGCAAGCCTCCGGTTTAAGCGCTTTTCGCGTAACACGGGGCGCCGGTGGGAGCAATGTGGGCTTAACGGCACGAGTTCGATATCCACGCAAGGCCGATGGTGCCCGCCCGTTTCAGACCACATATAGTGACCCGTGATGATTCTCATTTCGCTCCCGGCTTCGGCCAGAAGCGCATGAGGATTGCGAGAGAATTCGATGGCCAAGACCGATGCGATCGTTCTCGGCGCCGGCATTGTCGGCACGTCGATCGCGCTTCATCTGCAAAAACGCGGACTTGCCGTGGCGCTGGTTGACCGGCGCGGCCCGGGCGAGGGCACGTCCTACGGCAATGCCGGCGTGATCGAAGGCAACACGCTCTTTCCCCACGCCTTTCCCTCCGGCCTCATGCCGCTGCTGCGGGTAGCGCTCAAGCAGGCATCGGAAGCGAACTACCACCTCTCGTTTCTGCCCTGGGTCGCGCCGTGGCTCTGGGAATACCGCCAAAACACCCAGCTCGCCGGCCGCATGCAATTTGCCAAGCTGATGCGCCCGCTGTTCGAGCGCGCTCTCGCCGAGCACGAGGAATTGATGGCCGAGAGCAAAGCCGAACGCTACCTGCGCAAGACCGGCTGGCTCAAGCTCTACCGCACCGAGGCGGCCTTCGCCGACACCGCGCCGGAGCGCAAGCTCGCCGCGCAATTGCAGCTTCCCCATCAGGTGCTCGACAGCGCCGGCGCGCGCGCACTCGAACCCGCGCTCGCGCCGGCATTTCATTGCGCCATTCATTGGTCGGGGGCCGCCAGCATCGGCAATCCGCTGGCGGTCACGCAAGCCTACGCCACGCGCTTTGTCGATCTGGGCGGCGCCTTGTGCGACGGCAATGCGCGCACGCTGCGGCGCGCCGGAGAAAGCTGGCGCGTCAACACCGACCGCGGCGAGGTCGATGCGCGCGTGGCCGTCGTCGCGCTCGGACCGTGGTCGCCGGACGTGCTCGAGCCGCTCGGCATCAAGCTGCCGCTCGCGGTCAAGCGCGGCTATCACTGGCATTTTGAGCCGCGCGGCAATGCCGGCCTGAATCGTCCGGTGGTCGACGTGGAGTTCGGCTATTGCGTTGCGCCCATGGAGCAGGGCCTGCGCATTACCACCGGCGCGGAATTCGCGCGCCGCGATGCGCCGCCGACACCCGTGCAGTTCAACCGTTTGCTGCCGAAGGCGAATGAATTGTTCCCGCTCGGCGAGCCGCTCGAGCTGTCGCCTTGGCTCGGCGCGCGGCCTTGCTTTGCCGATTCACGCCCGGTCATCGGCCGCGCGCCGGCGCAGCGCGATCTCTGGCTGGCCTATGGCCACGCCCATTGGGGCCTCACCCTCGGGCCGGTGACCGGCCATTTGGTGGCGGACATGGTCACCGGCGTGACGCCGTTCTGCGATCCGAAGCCCTACGGCGCCGAGCGCTTTGACTAGCCGCGGACTGATAAATTCGACATGTCCAGTTCGCTATGTCCGCTATTCCTCCGTTAGTGACCGAATAGCGGACATCGGTTTAGGTCGGTGAAGTGCCAGCATCGACGCTAATGCGCTGCAACAAATCGCACCGCTATTCGATCACGGTGTCGGCTCTTGCGAGTAGTGCCGGCGGCACCGTGATGCCGAGCGCTTTTGCAGTCTTGAGATTGATCACAAGCTCAAATTTTGTCGGCTGCTCAATTGGCAATTCTGCAGGCTTTGCGCCCTTTAAAATCTTGTCGACATAAGTCGCGGAACGCAGGAACAATTCGGACAGGCTCGGGCCATATGAAACAAGGCCGCCGGCCTCGACGAAACCGGTCTCGGGGTGCACGCTGGCTAGCCGGCTTTCTCGCGCCAGCGTCACGACGCGCTCCCGTTGAGTATATAACATCCCATCATTGAGAGTGATAACGCCGTTAGCCCGCCATTCGACCATCGCAGCGAACGCGGATGGAATATCAGCCGGGCTTCGAGCATCAAATCCACGCACCGTGACACCGAGGGTTTTGGCTGCCCTTTCCGTTTCACTAAAATACGGACTGGAGGCCGGCATATTTGGATTTTTTAGCACTGCCAGACGTGCAACGTCGGGCTTCAGATCTTTGAGCAGCTCAATCCGCTTTCCAGCCAACTGATAACCCACCGCCAACGTGAGCCCAGTGAGATTTGCGCCCGGCTGGGCCATGCTGGACGCTAGCCCTTCCGCTAGCGGGTCGGTAACCAGCGTAAAGACGATCGGAATGTTAGTTGTTGCCGCCTTGGCGGCCTTTGCAGCCGGCGGTCCATCAACCACGATCACATCCATTTTAAGACGCACAAGTTCGGCGGCAAACGCATCAAGACGATCATAAGCACCAGCCGCGTAACGCTGCTCGATCACGATATTCTGGCCTTCAACGTAACCGAGTGCACGCAACCCGCTACGGAACGCATTGAATTCCTTTTCATTGGGACCAGCTGCTCGCATAAATCCAATGCGGGCGATCTTGGTCGGCTGCTGCGCTAACGCCGCCAACGGCCATGCTGCCGCTGCCCCACCGATAATTATGATGAAATCGCGCCGCTTCATTCGATCACCTTGTCGGCTAGCAACTGGAACGAATCCGAAATTTTGAAACCGATCAATTGCGCAGTCTTGAGATTAATCACCAATTCAAATTTGGTCGGTTGCAGAATTGGCAAGTCTGCCGGTCTCGCTCCCCGAAGAATTCGACCTACATAAGTGCCACCTTTGCGGTACTCGTCTCTTATGTCCGCACCGTAGGACATAAGACCGCCAGCCTCTGCATACTCAGGAGACGGATAGATTGCTGGAACTGCGGCCCTTGTTCCGAGTGCCGCGATTCGTGCGTAACTGCTCGTGAAAAAGGGATCGGCCTGAATCAAGATCGCGCTGAACTTTCGGCGCATGATAGCTTCGAAGGCGGCATCAATTTCGGCTGCGGTGCTTGCCTCAAAGATTTCGATGGTTAGTTTGGAGGCACGGCCAGCATCTTGTATCGCTTTGTCTGTGACGTCCCTTGCTGCGTTTTTCGGGTTGCTTAAAACCGCGACGGTGGTGGCGTTGGGTGCAAGCAATTTCAAATAACCGAGACGCTTTCCACCAAGCTCCTGCGTCAGAAAGCTCACCCCCGTCACATTGGCCTCAGGACGAGCGAGGCTCTTGACCAGTCCGGCGGCGACCAGATCCACTCCAATAAGAAATACGATGGGGATTGTTACTGTCGCCGCCTTCGCAACCGGCGCGGAATCGACACCACCTGCTGCAACAATTACCGAAACTTTGCGCGCGACAAGATCGCGCGCCATTTCACGTAAACGTTCGCGGTTCCCTTCAGCCCAACGAAATTCGATGGCAAAATCCTTTCCCTCAACAAGCCCCGTCTCGCTCAACCCTTTACGAAAGCCAGCGAGCCTATCCGCATACGGTTCTACCGATCCGCTGTGCAGGAACCCTATCACTGGCATCTTTGGCTGCTGCGCTTGCGCGGTCAGCGGTTTTGCCGCTGAAGCGGCAATTCCAAAAATGAAATTGCGTCGTCGCATGGCCTTCCCCGAGGCTCCGGACCACGACAGCTCTGACTTGCAATGTGGACGATCAAATCAGGAAATCTGGAGCTGCGAAATGGGGTTCACAGCTCAATTTGCGATGCGGAAATTACCACTCGCCAATCGACGTGATGGGTCATGTGTGGACGGCGCCCACGGGTCAAGGGATTTTTTGGCTTTTGCTTGCGGTCGGGTGCAAGTCATGTGTCCGGCCTGTTTGTGCGGTGTTCATGACCGCTGGCCCTGATGTGATCCG
>Ga0187765_10000051_pt1 | contig 39746 bp, 35 predicted proteins | sample 0216_QUI02_MP05__3_FD_133018 | JGI IMG/M metagenome (GOLD analysis project Ga0187765, IMG submission 133018) | Tropical peat soil microbial communities from peatlands in Department of Meta, Colombia - 0216_QUI02_MP05_10_MG | ecosystem: Environmental > Terrestrial > Soil > Wetlands > Peat ...
GTGGTAATTGAAGCTCATGCAGGCGGTCGGCTTTTCCTCCGAACGCACGGGAATCAGCAGCTCGAATTTCGCCGCTTGCTCGAGCTGGTTGATCGCCATCAGCTTGCCGCTGCGTCCGAAGAACGGATCGTTCGCAACTTCGACCTTGTGCTTGACGCCGAGCGTCTCGGCGATTTCCGGCGCGCGCGCCATCCAGCGTTCACGGAAGTTGTAGATGTGATCGGGCAGGCCGCAGCGGACGAATTCGCGCATGCGGAAGGATTGCAAGCGATCGATGTCGCGCGAGGGCTCGCGGCGAAAGCAGTCAGCCATGACGTCGAACAGAAGTCCCGACGCCGGAACGCCGCCGCGCGACGCGATGATGGGATAAAGCGGATAGCAGGCGGCGGGTGTAAGCACGAGATCGGTGGGTTTGAGTTCGGCAACCCAGCCCTCAGGGTTTTTCGGACGGTCAACCGCGGTGCGGATTTCGATCTCGCTGCCGGTCAGGCAGCAAACGGCGCCCAAGAGATTCGGAAAGCTATGCAGGTAACCGGACTTCTCGATGTGCGTGCGATTGGTCACCGGCGGGAAACGCAGGATCTCGGCGTTCGGTTCGCGCAGTTTGGTGATGTAGCGGCCAAGCCCCTCGACGACGCTCTCGTACAGGCCCGTGCGCCCGCGTACGCCGTCAATCCCGGACGATTGGAAAAGCTCTTCCATCGTCGGTTGGGCAGGATTTCTCATTGGGTAGTTCATACTCGTCCCCAAACCGCATTTCCAAGTTAGTCGGTGAGCGAAGCCGCAATATCGACCAGCAATGCGGTGCTGGCGACGTTCGAAAGAATGCGGTCATTGTTGATCATGATCGAAGACGACAGAATGTCGCGCATCTGGCGGGCGACGCTGAATTCGCCGTCGTTGCGGTAGCCGGAAAGGCCGCAGGCCTGCAACGCGCTCGTCACGATCGAGATGGCGAGCTCCGAGGCATTGACCTTGAGCAGGTTTGTCCTGATCTGGAATTCAAGCGCGTCGGCCGAAGTTTCGTTGGCGGTGGCCGATTCGTAGTCCTTCAAGGACGATTTGATCGTGGCGCGAAGCATGGCGAGGGTGGCGCTTGCCCGGGTCACATGGGCCGCACCGGGAGGAAGCTTGTCGTTCGCCTTGCGCGCGGCCTTGCGGGTGAACAGCCGGGCGCGCTCGACAGCGCTGGCCGCAATTCCCGCCCAGACCGCAGCCCAGGTGAGATTGGCAACCGGCATGACGGTCTGCGAATGGATCTTGTGATAGGGATCGGGGAAAATCTGCTCGACACCGCCGGCCGATTCGAGCGTGAAGCCCGTGCTGCAGGTACCGCGCATTCCGAGCGTGTCCCAATCCACGAGATGATGAAGCTTGTAATCGTTTTTTGTGAGCGCGACGAAGACTTGATCGGTCGGCGGGGAATCGGGCGTGCGACGTGCGGTGGTCAGAATTCCGTCCGCGTCCGCTCCGTACGAAAGAACCGTTGCGCTTTTGGTGAGCGTGAAACGATACGCCTGCTGCTCGACGGCGCAATCGCTCTTGCGCAGATCACCGCCGCCCATGCCGTCGGTGGTTGACGAGGCCAGCAGCATTTGCTCGCCACACAGCTGGCGAACAAGCCGCATGTGCCATTCGCTTCCGTTCATGTGGCGCACAAGGCACGCGACCATGATCTGATGCATGGCGAAGATCATGCCGGTTGAACCGCAGGCACGCCCGAGCATGTAAGTGGCTTCGACCACGTCCGAAATGCTGGCGCCTTCGCCGCCGAATTCCTTCGGCGCAAGAATGCCAAGCAGGCGCTGCGTTTTCGCGGCGGCTATTGCCTCGGCTGGAAATCGGGAGCTGCCGTCGACGTCAGCCGCGGTGCTGGCTGCGATGGCGGCGACTTCCGCAACGCGCTTTTTAAGATTACCGATGCCTGTTTCGGCGTCGCTTCGCGGTTTTGGATCTGTACGAAGGGTAGCGACGGCATCCTTGTGTGACTCGACAAGTTTCATGGCACGATCTATCCAACTGACTCAATCAATAGCGCATGCGGCATGATATCGAGCGTTGAAAATCCCCCGCGCCGCCCTCGAAGCTGTATGATGTATATCAGTTCGCTGTACGGCGGTCGCTTTTTTTTTGCGATGGTTACCGTAGCGCATGATGAATTCGGCGACACTCTTCTGCCGCGCTAATGTGCATCATTTATATCATTAATGCGAATTTTGTTTTGCGACGTGGTGCATAATACCTCTGATCATGTCGGTTGTGGACATTCGGGCTCTTAATAAAATCGGCAGAGCCAGTCAAAAACTCAATAATATCGAGCTAAGCGAACGAGCGTGGGCCTTAACCTTTCACGCCCGCGCTGAACCAAAAAATCTTTAAAGATCGGCTGGCGTATGTTATGGAGCCAGACGCGACAGTTTTTCGACGGGCTGTCGCGATTATATCTTTCGTCATATGGCATGCATTAACGGACCGGAATGATGATTACGAGTAACGGGGCGGAGTCTGTGCACGAAGTCGCTGGGCTGGTCCGTCGAATCCTCGAAGAGCGATCGATTCAAGCCGCCGTTTCACCGGAAAGCGATCTGCGCGATCTCGGTCTTACGTCGCTCGACATGGTCGCGCTCGTGCTGTCGGTCGAAGCCGAGTTCGATCTGACCATTCCGGAAGCGCAAATTACGCCGGCCAACTTTCGAACGATCATGACCATCAACGCGCTGGTCAGTTCGCTGCGGACCTGACCGGGCGCATTCAGATAATCCCGCCAAGACATTCGGTCTGCTTGCGAGACGCGCGAAGGCGCGTTTCCCCGCTTCCAATGGAAATCGCCGTCGTTCTTTGATCGCAGAGCGGCAATGCCGCATATTCGATGGCATTTTTAGCAAGTGTTAAAAGTTGCCAAATATTCTCGTTGTCCAGCGCAGGCATGCCGACGTTCCGGATTGGATTTCATGTTGCGACCGGATGATTTGAAAGCGGTTTATTTCGTCAAGAGCGAGCCGCTGATCGAGACGATCGAAACCGGGCTCATCGATCTGCGCGAAGGCGCCGGTTCGGAGGCAACGATCGATTCGTTGTGCCGTGCAGCGCATTCGATACAGGCGAGCGCCGGCGTCTTCGGCTTCGCAAGGCTGAGCGCGTTTGCGCAGCCGATCGCGATGATGCTTGACGCGATTCAACGCGGCTGCCTCACTGTGACGCCGCACATCGTCGACGCTTTGCTTTCCGCCACCGCCGTACTGATCGATCTGATTCAGTCGGCGCGCGCCGAGATCGACCTGCCGGCAAACTACGAAGACGAATGCCGCGCCATGCTGGAGCAGTTCTGGAAACCGGCGTCGGGCGTGGCAGCGTGAGGAATATCGCGCCGGCAAACGATGCGGCGCTTATTTTTCGGTTGCGACGGCGGGATTGTTGGCGACTTCCAATATGCGTCGCAATCCGCCGCTGAGCTCGGGCAATTGCTCCGGCCGCAGGTGACGATATTGCTCCTGCTTGGCGAGCAGCAACGCATCGATATGACAATTGATCATCTCGTTGCGCGGACTTGCCCCGGTGATGATGGCTTCAAACATTTCGCACAAATTGTTGGTGATGAAGCTGACGAGCTCGAAGCCCATCGTCGTGCCGACATCGCGTATCTGCCGCGCGTGCGTGAGTGCGGCTTCGGCCCAGCTGACGTCGCCCGGAGACGCCATCGTGCCTTTGCGGATCTCGGCAATGAGCGCGTCCGATTCGGCGTTGAGCCAGTCGCCGAATCCCAGCTTCATCTTATCGATAGCGAATTGCGCATTTTCCAGGGCCTGCTCGCGCGGGATGCCGCCTGAGCGGCGTGCCATCTTCTGAAAGTGAGTATCGACGAGAAAGCTGTTGGCGTCGTCGGTCCGCTTGTCTGCCATTGTCTATCCCATGCGTGCTGGCTTGAAGAGTGTGTCGATTTCGTTCTGCGCCAGGGCCGGGCTGGTCGGAGCGCTGCTCGGTGCAGGCGGGGCTTCGGTCTTGTCGCCCTTGCGGCGGCCGACACCGCCCGGAATCGGCTCGACCTTGAAGCGCCGGTCAGGGCCGAAATACGTCGCCGTGTCGATGAACTGCCGCGGATTGAAAGCGATCCAGGTGAGCCGATCATAGAGACTCGCAGGGGATAGCGGTTTGGCGATCACCATATTCGCGCCCGCGTCGCGCGCGATCTTGACGATCGACTCGCGGGTGTCGCCCGCCATGATCAGGATCGGAACGGTGCGATTGTCGTTGTCCTTTTTTTTGCGGATTGCATGAGCCACTTGGAGACCGCCGTGCGGAGGCAGTTTCTCGTCACATAGTAATATGTCGACCTTCTGCCCATTGAGGGTTCGGATGGCGTCAAACGAGTTGCGCACCTCCGCGATGTTGTTGGCGCCGAAACTGCGGAGCAGACCCACGACGATCCGTGAGAAATAGGGATTTGGATCGGCGACAACGAACATGAGCCCTTTGAGGTTTATGGTCTGGCTCGTCATCCAATCCTCTGATTGTCCGCCGACAGGAATTCGGCTGCAAAAAGCCCAACCTTGAAGCGAGACCGATACTTCTAATAATCACGAAACAATTACGTCCGAACCAATAAGGTCGCCGTCACCGGCTGGTATCAGATTCGTGCAGGATTTGCAGGTCTTTAAGTCCGTCCCGCGGAGCGGGGCCCCCAGATCGTCACCGCGGGCCGCCAATCAAGGCAGTTCGATCGCTAAATACAATCAAGGATTGAGCCGCTTCAGCTCGATCACCGCATCGTTGTATTCGAAATAATCCTTCGGGCAGGTCTCGGCGGCGACCTGCAAAGCCGCTTTGGCATCGTTCTTGTTACCGCGCAGCAGATGCCACTGGCCTGCGTAGAATTCGGCCTGGCAGGTTTCCGCGGGTGCGTTGGCGGTTGTTCGCATTTCCTCAAGCCGCGCGGCGGCGCGCAGTTCCGACACGGTTCGACGGCCAAGGTAGAGGTCGATGACCGGATCAGGCCAGCCACGCGTTTTCAGGCGCGCCGCACTTGCATCGAGCTCAGCGGATCCATCCTCGTCCATGCGTCCTCGCGCAATGAAACGCCAAAGCATGGGATAGACGTCGGTCGTCGATGCAGTGACGTGCTGTAGATCGGCAGCGGCGGCTGCGAAGTCACCTTTGTAGAAATAGGCCTCGCCGCGCTTGCGATAGGTGTCGGGATTGTTGGGATCGAGGCGGATTGCGGCGGTGTAATCGGCGATGGCGCCGTCACGATCGCCCTTGGCGTCCAGCGCAAGGCCGCGGCTGTAGTACAAATAGGAATATTTTGGCTCGAGCCGGAGGGCCTCGGTGTAGTCGGCAATGGCGCGATCGTTGTCGCCTTTGGCTTGCAAGGCGCGCCCGCGATCCATGTAGACCCGGAAGAGACTCGGATTGAGCCTGATGGCCTCGGTGTAATCGGCGATGGCGCGATCGAGATCATTCTGCGCGTGCCAAGCGCTGGCGCGGTTTTCGTACGCAGGGACGTAAGCGGGATCGAGCCGGATCGCCTCGGTCCAGTCGTAGATGGCGCGCGCCGCGTCACCTTTGGCATACCAAGCGCGGCCGCGGTGCGTATAGGCGCGGGCGTGCTTGGGATCGAGCCGGATGGCGGCGGTGAACTCGGAGATGGCGCGGTCGAAATCGCGCTTGATCTGCGAAGCCATGCCGCGGTTGAAAAAATACTCGGGCAGCTTCGGGTCTAGACGAACCGCTTCGGCATGATCGGCGCGGGCGCGATTGCCCTCGCCCTTCATGTACCAGGCGAGACCGCGCTGATAGTAGGCGATGGCACGAAGGCGCTGGCTTTCGTCGGGATCGTTGATGAATTGCGTGCAGCGGACAATCGTTCGGTCCGGGGTCTCGCCCTGGCAACCGTCTGTGTCTCGCTGGGTTGCGCCGTACGCTTGGGCACTGAGGACGAACAACGCGTACGCAACTGCTACGCAGATCGGCGAACGCATCTTTTCTCCCGCGTGTTCAACCGATGCGCGACGCTATCACGGGGCGTACCGGCCTGCCATTGGCCGAACGTTCACAAGCATGCGACGTTAGTCGCACGCAATTTGCGATCGGGGATCAGGGTGTTGTGCGGAGCGGACCAGCGCCGCGTCGGCGGCGGCAGCGCTCAACACCAGCGGGCGAAGATGCGGCAGGCTGCCGGGCGGCAGATCGTGGCTTGCCGCCACGGTGAGAAAATTAGCGTCATCTTGCCGCGTATCAACATCCTGTCATGCGGTTGGAAAAGGCAGTTCGTTGAGGATTCCAAAACATCTTCAATGAAATCAAAATGTTACAGTTATCGGAAGCCGGCCGCTTAGGTGCGTTGCGAAAGAGATTTCAGCTGTGCGACGTTTGTATAATATTTTATACCAACGCGCTTTGTTGTTAGTGCTATTGGTATCCGCGCGCAGTCGAGCGGATGTCGAAACGCCAACGCGGCTAAAAACGCAGAGCCGCCGTGTCTCACCGTCGCGGTCATCAGTACCACCGGCAGGACTCGGCATAACCATAGCGGGAGGAATTACATGACAAAAAAAATCTTGAATGCGGGGACGCTCGGTACGGCAATCGTGCTGACCGCAGCGCACCTGTCCGGCGCGCACGCGGCGGGATGGGAGCCGAGCCGGCCAATCGAAATCATCGTGCCGGCAGGAACGGGCGGCGGCGCCGATCAAATGGCGCGCGTTATCGCGGGCATTGTGACCAAGCACAATCTGATGAAACAATCGGTGGTCGTCATCAACAAGTCCGGCGGCGCCGGCGGTGAAGGCTTCCTCGACGTGAAAGGCTCCAAGGACAATCCCCACAAGCTGGTGATCACGCTCTCCAACCTTTTCACGACTCCGCTTGCGACTGGAATTCCATTCAGCTTCAGGGATCTCACGCCCGTCGCGATGATGGCGCTCGATGAGTTCGTCCTGTGGGTGAACGCAGAGACGCCCTATAAGACGGCGCAGGACTACATCGAAGCGGCCAAGAAGGCGCCGGGCCAAATGAAGATGGGCGGCACCGGCTCCAAGCAGGAAGACCAGATCATCACGGTGGCAATCGAGAAGGCGACCGGCGCGAAGTTCACCTATATCCCATTCAAGGGCGGCGGCGAGGTGGCAGTGCAGCTGGTCGGCAAACACGTCGACTCGACGGTAAACAATCCAATCGAAGCCGTTGCACAATGGCGCGCCAACACGGTGCGGCCGCTGTGCGTGTTCGACAGCAAGCCTTTGGCCTATCCGGATAAGATAACAGCGGATAAGGCCTGGAGCGACATTCCGACATGCAAGTCACAAGGGCTCGATATCGAGTATCTGATGCTCCGCGGTTTCTTCATGCCGCCGGGCGCCACGAAGGAACAGGTTGACTACTATGTCGACGTCCTGAAGAAGGTTCGCGAGACGCCGGAATGGAAGAAGCTGATGTCCGATGGCGCGTTCAATCAGACGTTCATGACCGGCGACGAATACGCCAAGTGGGTCGAGAAAGAGGAAAAACGCCACGAAACCCTGATGAAGGACGCAGGCTTCCTGGCGGCGAAATAACTTCAATCACAGATGTCGTGTCGACCGCCGGCGGGGCAGCCCGCTGGCGGTAACACGTATCCGAGGATGGCATGAGTAAAGCATCGCAAGAATCGGGCAGCGGGCCCGGCCACCGTAGCGTTGAAATCGGAGTGGCCGCGGTTACCGGTCTTTTTGGCATCCTGATCATGGCGGGGAGTCTCGATGTCGGCATCGGCTGGGACGTGCAAGGACCAAAATCCGGGTTCTTTCCGTTCTACCTCGGGGTGATCATTCTGGGGGCGAGCGCGGTGAACCTGCTGACGGCTGCGATCAGCAAGGAGTCCGATTCGTTGTTTGCTGATTGGAGCCAGTTACGATCGGTGCTCTCGGTCGTGGTTCCGACGACCGTCTATGTCTTCGCCATACCCGAGCTCGGTCTTTACGTGAGCTCGGCGATACTGATTGCCGTCTTCATGCTGTGGCTTGGACGCTACACCTGGATGCTCACGCTTGCGGTGGCGATTGGTGTGCCGGTCGCGACTTTCCTGATCTTCGAAAAATGGTTCCTCATTCCTCTGCCGAAGGGACCGATCGAGAACTGGCTGGGACTATGAGACGCCGGGCGCGCGGGGCGGATCCGCGCGCAAATAACAAATAGATGCGCCCAAGGGCGGGCGCTGGGGAAATGCCTGAGGTGCCGTAAATATGGAAGATATCGTCAGTCTGTTTCATGGCTTTGCGGTCGTGATTCAGCCCTTCAATATACTCGTGATGCTGGTCGGCATCGTGCTCGGCGTCATAATCGGAGTGCTGCCGGGCTTGGGCGGAGCGAACGGCGTCGCGATTTTGCTGCCGCTGACATTCAGCATGTCGCCGACCTCGGCGATCATCATGCTGTCATGCATCTACTGGGGCGCTTTGTTCGGCGGAGCCATTACCTCGGTGCTGTTCAACATACCCGGGGAACCGTGGTCGGTGGCAACCACGTTCGACGGACATCCGATGGCGCAGCAGGGCAAAGCCGGCGAGGCGCTGACTGCGGCATTTACGTCATCCTTCGTCGGTGCGCTCTTCGCCGTCATTGTCATCACGCTTGTGGCGCCGCTGGTCGCCAAGTTCGCGCTGAAATTCGGGCCGGCGGAGAAGTTTTCGGTTTTCTTTCTGGCGTTTTGCAGCTTCATCGGCATGGGCAAGGAGCCGCCGCTCAAGACGGTGGTGTCGATGATGATCGGATTTGCGCTGGCCGCCGTCGGACTGGACACGATCACCGGTCAATTGCGCCTGACATTCGGGTTCACCGAGCTGCTCAACGGCTTCGATTTTCTTATCGCCGTCATCGGTTTGTTCGGCATCGGCGAAATACTGCTGACGATGGAAGAAGGTTTGAGCTTCCGCGGCAAATCGGCAGGCATCAATCCGAAGGTCGTGCTGCAAACCTGGAAGGAGATGCCGAAATACTGGTGGACTTCGCTGCGTTCGTGCCTGATCGGATGCTGGATGGGCATATCGCCCGCCGGCGCCACGCCGGCTTCGTTCATGAGTTACGGCATCGCCAAGCGCATTTCCAAACGCGGGCATAATTTCGGCAAAGGCGAAATCGAAGGCGTGATCGCGCCGGAAACCGCGGCGCATGCCGCCGGCACATCGGCGCTACTGCCGATGCTTTCCCTCGGCGTGCCGGGATCGCCAACCGCGGCGGTGTTGCTCGGCGGGCTGCTGATCTGGGGTTTGCAGCCGGGGCCGCTATTGTTCGTCGAGCAGAAGGATTTCGTCTGGGGCCTGATCGCCAGCATGTATCTCGGCAACCTGATGGGTCTAGCCATCGTGCTCACCGCGGTGCCGTTGTTCGCGGCGATTTTGCGGATTCCGTTCAGCATCGTGGCGCCGGTGATCCTCGTGGTCTGCGCCATCGGCGCCTACACCGTGCACAACTCGACCTTCGACGTGATCTTGATGCTGGTGTTCGGCGTGATCGGATACGTAATGAAGAAATGCGATTACCCGCTGGCGCCGATGGTGCTCGCCATCGTGCTGGGCGACAAGGCGGAGGAAGCATTTCGTCAATCATTGCTTAGTTCGCAGGGCAACTTCGGCATCTTCTGGTCGAACGGCCTGGTGGGAAGCATCATGGCGCTCGGACTGGTGGCGTTGTTCTGGCCGCTGATCCAATCGGGCTTGTCGCAGCTGCGGACGAGAGCGCCGGAAGCCTTATAGGGCACGCCAACGCCATGCCGATCGCCGGACTCAACACCGAACCGTTGCGCCCCTAGGTGCGCTGGAATACCTTATGCCAGACATGAGACCCGACAAACGTATCGTGAGGCGCAATGTCGGCCGTGGCGCCGCTCCGGCGCGGAACGAAATCATCGCTCCGCGCGTGGCGATCGAGCCGTTCGACACGACGTTCAGTTTCAAAAACAAAGCCTACGCGGCCTTGAAGAACGTCATCGTGTCGATGGACATCTATCGCAGCCGTTCCGATATCCGGCTCGACGAGCGAAAGCTGGCGCAGGATTTCGGCGTGAGCCGCACGCCTGTGCGCGAAGCGATGGCGCAACTCGAGCGCGAGGGTTTCGTACGCGCGGTGCCGCGGCGGGGCATTTTCGTCGTGCGCAAGACCAAGCGCGAGGTGATCGAAATGATCACCGCTTGGGCAGCGCTCGAAAGCATGGCCGCGCGGCTGATCACGCAAAATGCCACTGACGAGCAGATCGCGAGCCTGCGCCGGATGTTCGCGACCTTCGTGGGCGGCGAGCTGCGCGCGCATCTCGACGAATATTCGGAGGTGAATATCGAGTTTCACCAGAGCATCATCCGCATGAGCGGGAACAGCGTGCTGATCAAGCTCGCGGAAAACCTGTTTACGCACATGCGCATGATCCGCATGAAGACGATCGGCGAGCAGGACCGCGCCGACCGCTCGATCCGAGACCACATGCACATCATCGAGGCGCTGGAGGCGCGGGATACCCCGCGCGCCGAAGAACTGGTGCGCAACCACGCGCTCGGCCTGGCCGAGCACGTCGAGCGTTATGCCGACTATCTGGACTAACGACAAAAAAGCCAAAGGAGGGCGACCATGGCCGAGGCAGCAATAAAAGCGAAAGCGCCGGAAACGACCACGGCGGAAGAAACGCTGACGGACGGCTTTCACCTCATCATCGATGCGCTCAAGCTCAACGGCATCAACACGATCTATGGCGTGCCCGGCATTCCGGTCACGGATTTCGGCCGCATGGCGCAGGCCGCAGGCATCCGCGTGCTTTCGTTCCGCCACGAGCAGAATGCCGGTTACGCTGCCGCCATCGCCGGTTTTCTTACGAAGAAGCCCGGCATCTGCCTCACGGTTTCGGCGCCCGGCTTTCTCAACGGCCTGACCGCGCTCGCACATGCCACGACCAACTGCTTCCCGATGATCCAGATCAGTGGCTCGTCGGAGCGCGAGATCGTCGACCTGCAACAGGGCGACTACGAGGAGATGGATCAGCTGGCGATCGCGAAGCCGCTCTGCAAGGCGGCGTTCCGCGTGCTACACGCCGCCGACATCGGCATCGGCCTGGCGCGCGCGATCCGCGCGGCGGTCTCGGGGCGTCCGGGCGGCGTCTATCTCGATCTGCCAGCCAAGCTTTTCGGTCAGGTGATGGGTGCGGAAGCCGGAAGGAAGTCGCTCGTCAAGGTGATTGATCCGGCGCCGGCGCAGATTCCCGCTCCCGATGCGGTCAAGCGCGCGCTCGACGTGCTGAAGAGCGCCAAGCGCCCGCTGATCGTCCTCGGCAAGGGCGCGGCCTATGCCCAGGCCGACGATGCGATCCGGACATTGGTCGAGAAGAGCGGCGTTCCGTTCCTGCCGATGAGCATGGCAAAGGGGCTTTTGCCCGATACGCATCCGCAGTGCGCCGGCGCGGCGCGCTCGACGGTGCTGAAAGACTCCGATGTCGTCATGCTGATCGGCGCCCGCCTCAATTGGCTCTTGTCGCACGGTAAGGGCAAAACCTGGGGGGAGCCGCACACGAAGAAGTTCATCCAGATCGATATCGAGCCCAAGGAGATGGACTCAAACGTCGAGATCGCCGCCCCCGTGGTCGGCGACATAGGCTCGTGCGTCACGGCCCTTCTGCAGGGCATGGGCGGCAGCTGGCCGGCGCCACCGGCCGACTGGATCAAAGCCGTCACTTCCAAGCGCGAAGAGAACATTGCCAAGATGGCACCGCGGTTGATGAATAATAATTCGCCGATGGACTACCACGGCGCGCTTGGCGTCCTGCGCACCATCGTCAAAGAGCGGCCGGACGCCATCCTGGTGAACGAAGGAGCCAACACGCTCGATCTCGCGCGCGGCATCATCGATGTGTACAAGCCGCGCAAGCGCCTGGACGTCGGCACCTGGGGCGTCATGGGCATCGGCATGGGCTATGCGATAGCGGCGGCGGTCGAGACCGGTAAACCGGTACTCGCGATCGAGGGCGACAGCGCCTTCGGATTTTCCGGCATGGAGGTCGAGACGATCTGCCGGTACAAGCTTCCGGTCTGCACGGTCATCTTCAACAATGACGGCATCTACCGCGGCACCGACGTCAATCCTGCCGGTTCGGATCCGGCAACGACCGTTTTCGTCAAAGGGGCGCACTACGAACGGATAATCGAGGCTTTCGGCGGCGTCGGCGTCAACGCGACGACGCCGGACGAACTGAAGCGCGCCGTGAATGCCGCGATGGATAGCGGCAAGCCGACGCTCATCAATGCGGTGATCGACCCGGCGGCCGGCAGCGAGAGCGGTCGCATCGGCAATCTCAATCCGCAAAGCGTGTTGAAAAAGAAATAAATGAAGGGGACGACGAAAATGGCGACAAAAAAGAAAACCAAAAAGCAAGCAGCGAAACCGGCTGCAAAGAAAAAAGTGGTGAAGCTCGCGGCCGCGAAGAAAAACGGCAACGGTTTGCCGAAACCTTCGACCAAGCCATGGGGGCTGGCCGGCAAGGCGCTTGAGGGTGTGAAGATCCTCGACTTCACCCACGTGCAGTCGGGTCCGACGTGCACCCAGCTGTTGGGTTATATGGGCGCCGACGTCATCAAGGTGGAACGGCCGGGCGTGGGCGACATCACGCGCGGGCAGTTGCGCGACGTGAAGGGGCAGGACAGCCTCTATTTCACGATGCTCAACGGCAACAAGCGTTCGATCACGATCGATTCAAAGCATGCCAAAGGAAAGGACATCCTCGAACGCCTGATCAAGCACTGCGACGTGCTGGTGGAGAATTTCGCACCCGGCGCGCTCGACCGCATGGGGCTAACCTGGGAGTACATCCACAAGACCAATCCGCGCATGATCGTGGCGTCGGTGAAGGGCTTCGGCCCCGGCCCCTACGAGGACTGCAAAGTCTATGAGAACGTCGCGCAATGCGCCGGCGGCTCGGCGTCGACCACCGGATTCCGCGACGGTCCGCCGCTCGTCACCGGTGCGCAAATCGGCGATAGCGGCACCGGGCTCCATCTCGCATTCGGCATCGTCAGCGCGCTCTATCAACGCATCCGCACGGGGCGCGGGCAGAAGGTGCTGTGCGCCATGCAGGACGGCGTGCTCAACCTCGCGCGCGTGAAATTGCGCGACCAGCAGCGGCTAAAAGCTGGACCGCTGACCGAATACAGCCAATACGGCGAGGGCGTCCCGTTCGGTCAGGCGGTGCCGCGCGCCGGCAATGACTCGGGTGGCGGACAGCCGGGCTGGATCCTCAAGTGCAAGGGCTGGGAGAAGGATCCGGACGCCTACATTTATTTCATCACGCAGGCGCCAGTATGGGGCGAGATTTGCGATCTGATCGGCAAGCCGGAATGGAAAACCGATCCCGATTACGCCACGCCGCCGGCGCGGTTGCCGCGGCTCAAGCACATCTTTGCGACGATCGAAGCATGGACCATGACCAAGACCAAGTTCGAAGTCATGGAAATCTGCAACAAGGTCGACATTCCGGTCGGACCGATTCTGTCGATGAAAGAGATCGCCGAGGAGCCGTCGCTGCGCAAGACCGGCACGGTGGTGGAGGTCGATCATCCGGGACGCGGAAAATATCTCACGGTCGGCAACCCGGTGAAAATGTCGGACTCGGTCACCGAGGTGAAGCGTTCGCCGCTGCTCGGCGAGCACACCGAGGAAATTCTCACCAAGGTGCTCGGCTATTCCGCGAAGGAGCTTGCCGAGATCAAGACCTCGGGCGCGATCACTGCGCCGGAAAAACCGGCAAAGGCGGAGGCGGCGTAGGTTTTCTACTCCCCTCCCCCGCAAGGGGGAGGGGAAAGTAAAATCCAAGTGCGGGAGAGATTTTGAAATGCGTATCGTGGTTCACGGCCAGCAAGCGTTCGGCAAGGCCGTGCTGGAGGCACTGCTCAAGCGCGGTGAGAACGTGGTCGGCGTCTATGTCGCGCCGGAGAAGCCGGGACAGAAGGCCGATCCGCTGAAGGAGGCCGCGGTCGCCGCCAAGCTGCCGGTCTATCAACCGGAGTCATACCGCAAGCCGGAGGTGTGGGAGCAATTCAAGTCGCTCAAGCCCGACCTGCAGGTGATGGCCTTCGTCACGCTGTTCGTGCCGGAGGAATTTTTGAACATCCCAACCAAAGGCTCAATCCAATATCACCCGTCGCTCCTGCCGGCGTACCGCGGCCCGAGCGCGATCAATTGGCCGATCATCAAGGGCGAGAAGGAAACCGGGCTGTCCATCTTTTGGCCGGACAACGGGCTCGATACCGGCGACGTGCTGCTGCAGAAGAAAACACCGATCAGCGACGCCGACACGCTCGGCACGGTCTATTTCGACCGGCTGTTCCCGATGGGCGTGGATGCGATGCTGGAATCCGTCGATCTCGTCAAAGCCGGCAAGGCCCCGCGCATCAAGCAGGACGACGCGAAGGCCACGTACGAAGGCCGATGCGGTCCGGACAACGCGAAAATCGACTGGGGCAAGCCGTGGGAGCAGATCGACCGGCTCATCCGCGGCTGCAATCCGGCGCCGGGCGCGTGGTCGCTGCTCGACGGGAAAGTCCTGAAAATTTTCGACGCCAAGCCGCTGCCGGCGAAGGATCCGAAGGGCATCGCCGGCAAGATGGGCGAGATCGTCGCGGCCGGCGGCGACGGATTTACCGTCGTGTGCGCCGACGGCCGCTTCAAAGTCACACGCGTTCAACCCGCCGACGGCAAAAAGATCGACGCCGCCGAATTCGTAACCAGCAGCAAGCTCAGCACCGGAACGAGGCTCTCATGAATCCGTCACCCGCAACCGCAATGAAGGCACCGATGACCGCCTCGCAACACGCCAATCCCAAATCCGACATCGAGATCGCGCAGGCCGCCAAGAAACGGCCGATCATGGATATCGCGCGCGAAAAGCTCGGCATTGCGCCGGAGAATCTCGAACCATACGGCCACTACAAGGCCAAGGTGTCGATGGATTTCATCAAATCGCTCAAGGATCGCAAGAACGGCAAGCTCATTCTGGTCAGTGCGATCACGCCGACGCCGGCAGGCGAAGGCAAGACCACCACCACGGTGGGCCTGACCGACGCGCTGAATTTCATCGGCAAGAAAGCGATGCTGTGCCTGCGCGAGCCGTCGCTCGGCCCGTCCTTCGGCATGAAGGGCGGCGCGGCTGGCGGCGGCTATGCGCAAGTCGTGCCGATGGAAGACATCAATCTGCACTTCACCGGCGATTTCCATGCGATCACGGCGGCTCATAACCTGCTCTCCGCGCTGATCGACAATCATATCTACTGGGGCAACGAGCTCGGTATCGACAGCCGGCGCGTGGCGTGGCGGCGGGTGATGGACATGAACGATCGCGCGCTGCGCGAGATCGTGTGCTCGCTGGGCGGCGTTGCCAACGGCTTTCCGCGCGAGGCCGGGTTCGACATCACGGTCGCGTCCGAGGTGATGGCGATCTTCTGCCTGGCCAAGGATCTCGACGATCTGAAGGAGCGGCTCGGCAACATCATCGTTGCCTATACGCGCGACCGCAAACCCGTGCGCGCACGCGACCTCAAGGCGCATGGCGCCATGACGGTGCTGCTGAAGGAATCGCTTTCGCCGAACCTGGTGCAGACGCTCGAAGGCACGCCGGCCTTCATCCACGGCGGTCCGTTCGCAAATATCGCGCACGGCTGCAACTCGGTGCTGGCGACGACGACGGCACTGAAGCTCGCGGATTACGTGGTGACGGAAGCCGGGTTCGGCGCCGATCTCGGCGGCGAAAAATTCATGGACATCAAGTGCCGCAAGACCGGACTTTCACCCGACGCGGCGGTGCTGGTCGCGACCATCCGCGCGTTGAAGATGCACGGTGGCGTCAAGAAGGAAGACCTCAAGACCGAGAATCTGAAGGCGCTGGAGGCCGGCATGGCCAATCTGCAGCGGCACGTCGAGAACGTGCAGAAATTCGGCATCGTACCCGTGATCTCGATCAATCGCTTCTCGGCCGACACGGATGCGGAAATCGCGCTGGTGAAGGACAGGTGCAAGGCGCTCGGTGTCGAATGCCTGATGGCGGATCATTGGGCGGAAGGCGGCAAGGGCGCCGCCGACGTCGCGCGTGCGGTGGTCAAAGTGGTGGAGAGCGGCAAGAGCAAACTCAAGCTGCTCTATCCCGACGACATGCCGCTGCTGGAGAAAATCCGCACCATCGCCAAGGAAATCTACCGCGCCAAGGATATTTCCGCCGATAAGACGGTGCGCGATCAACTCGAGTCCTTCGAGAAAATGGGCTACGGCAAAGCGCCGGTCTGCATCGCCAAGACGCAGTACAGCTTCTCGACCAATGCGGATGCCAAAGGCGCGCCGACCGATCATACAATCAACGTGCGCGAGGTGCGGCTCTCGGCCGGTGCGGAATTCATCGTGGCGATCTGCGGCGAGATCATGACCATGCCGGGCCTGCCGAAAGTTCCGGCGGCGGACGCGATCGACGTGAGCGCGGACGGCAGGATCGTCGGGTTGTTCTGAGCGCTAATTTTTGCGCCGTCCCGCTGCGCGCGGCTGCGGCTCGCGCTCGTCGAGCTGCGGCGCCAAGCGTTGCGCTTCCAGCACGAGCGCCGCAGTCGTCGGCGTCATTGGCTCGCGGCCTGGTACCACCAAGCCGATGGTGTGAACCGCCTCGGGCTCCTTGATCGGAATGGCGCGGATGGTGTCGGTCAACCCTAAAGTCTCGGCGAGTTTCGCCGGCATCACCGAGGCCCAGCGGCCGGTGCGCACGTGCGAGAACAAAAGGATCATGGAATCCGATTCCAGCGTCGGGCGCGACTCGCCGCCGGCACTGCGCAGGAGCCGGTCGATGATGCGGCGGTTCTGCATGTCGGGAGTGAGAAGGCAAAGCGGAACCTGCGCAACTTCGGCCCAGGTCACTTCATCCCTGTTGCCGAGCGGAGCTTCGGCAGATGTCAGCAGCCGGTAGCTCTCCTGATAGAGCGGCACGGCGTTGACGCGACCGAGCGGCTCGTTGTCGAGATAGGTCACGCCGGCGTCGATCTCGAGATTTTCCAAGAGATCGAGAATTTCGCTGGAGGTGCGCGAGTAGATGGTGAACTGCACATTCGGATGGCGTTCGCGGTAGGGCGTGGTCAGCGCGGCGATCATCGCGAGCGTGGTCGGAATGGCGGCGATGCGCAGGCGGCCGGAGAGGCCGTGACGGAGTGAATTGATTTCCTCGCGCATGGCGCGGGTGTCGCCGACGATGCGGCGCGCCCAATCGAGTACGCGCTCACCCTCGGGGGTAAACCCCTGAAAGCGCGAACCGCGGTTGACCAGCAACACACCCATTTGTTCTTCGAGCTGCTTTACGCCGGCCGAGAGCGTCGGCTGGGTGACGCCACAGGATTCGGCGGCGCGGCCGAAATGCCGTTCGCGCGCGAGAGCCAGGATGAAGTCGAGCTTGTCGATCATTTCAGAGAAATTCTCAGTTTTTCAGTGGTTTAAAGGGCCAACCTGGTCAGCCCGAACACAGAAATATTAGCGAGCAATGGATGGTTCGTCGATAGATAACATCTATCGAGCCATGGCCGCTGCGGGATTGTCCATCACTTTGGAAAGGTTCAATTATTTGACTGGAGCCAGGCATGAACGTTCAAAATCCGCCACGTGTTGCAGGGAATGGCGCAGGTCCGCGCGGCCGCAAGCCGCCGCGGACGCCGAAAGGGCGGCAGGTTGATCCGAGGGCGCTCGAAGAGGTGCGCGCGTTGCTCGGCGAGCGCTCGCGGCAGCGCGATCTTCTGATCGAGCACCTGCATCTGATCCAGGACAAGTACGGGTATCTGTCGGCAGCGCATCTCACGGCGCTCGCGAGCGAGATGAAGCTCGCGCTCACCGAAGTCTACGAAGTCGCGACCTTCTACGCCCATTTCGACGTGGTGAAGGAAGGCGAAACGCCGCCGCCGGAAATCACGGTGCGCGTCTGCGACTCGCTCTCGTGCGCGATGGCGGGCGGCGAAAAGCTGCTCGCCGAGCTGCCGAAGAAACTCGGCGCGCGGGTGCGCGTGGTGCCGGCGCCCTGTATGGGGGCATGCGATCGCGCCCCGGTCTGCGCGGTCGGGCACGTGCAGGTGATGCAGGCGACGACGGACAGCGTATCGGCGGCGGCGAAAAGCAAACCGCACGCGCATGCCTACAAGCCGGGCGCGAATTTCGAATCTTATCGTGCCGACGGCGGCTACGCGCTGCTCGCGGCGTGCCTCGACGGCAAGCGCGCGCGCGACGAGATCATAAAAATCGTCAGCGATGCAGGCTTGCGCGGGCTTGGCGGCGCCGGATTCCCGACCGGGCGCAAATGGTCGCTGGTGCGTGCCGAGCCGGCACCGCGGCTCATGGCCGTCAACGGCGACGAAGGCGAGCCCGGCACATTCAAGGACCGGCATTATCTCGAACGCGATCCGCACCGCTTCGTCGAAGGCATGCTGATCGCGGCTTGGGTGGTCGAGGCGAAGGACGTCTACATCTACATCCGCGACGAATATCCGGAAGTGCGGTTGATGCTGGCCGAGGAGATAGCCAAGGTTGAAAAGGCGGGGCTGGCGAAGGGCGCCAAGATTCATCTGCGACGCGGCGCAGGCGCCTACATCTGCGGCGAAGAATCGGCGATGATCGAATCGATCGAGGGCAAGCGCGGGTTGCCGCGCCATCGCCCGCCGTATGTGGCGCAGGTCGGCCTGTTCGGCCGTCCGACGCTCGAGCAGAATGTCGAAACGCTGTTCTGGATCCGCGACATCATCGAAAAAGGCCCGGCGTGGTTCACGTCGCACGGCCGCCACGAGCGTAAGGGGCTGCGCAGCTTCTCGGTGTCGGGACGCGTCAAAGAGCCGGGCGTGAAACTTGCGCCGGCCGGGATCACGGCGCGTGAACTGCTCAATGACTATTGCGGCGGTATGCTGCCGGGGCACACGTTCAAGGGGTATCTGCCGGGCGGCGCGTCCGGGGGCATCCTGCCGGCATCGATGGCCGACGAACCGCTCGACTTCGGTACGCTCGAAAAACACGGCTGCTTCGTGGGGTCGCACGCGGTTGTGTTCTTGTCGGACAAGGACGACATGAAGGCGGTGGCGCTCAATTTGATGAAGTTCTTCGAAGACGAGAGCTGCGGTCAGTGCACGCCCTGCCGCGTCGGCAGCGAGAAGGCCGTCAAACTGATGGAAAGGGGTCCTTGGGACCCTGCGTTACTGACCGAGCTTTCGGACCTGATGCGCGATGCCTCGATCTGCGGGCTCGGCCAGGCGGCGCCCAATCCGCTGTTGTGCGTGCTGAAATATTTCCCTGAGGAGCTGACCAAGCCGCTGGGGAACTGGAAATAGGGTGATGCGATGACCCAGACCAACGGTTCGAAGCCCAACACGTTCTTCATCGACGACCGCGAGATCGACATCCGCGAAGGCGAGACGATCTTCCGCGCCGCGCGCCGGCTCGGCATCAAGCTGCCGCACCTGTGCTATTCGCCCAAGCCGGGGTACCGGCCCGACGGCAACTGCCGCGTCTGCATGGTCGAGATCGAGGGCGAGCGCGTGTTGGCGGCGAGCTGCATTCGTGTGCCGACGTCCGGCATGAAGGTGAAGACCCGGACCGACCGCGCCAAGACCGCGCGCAAGATGGTGGCCGAGCTCCTGCTCACCGACCAGCCGGCGATCGAGGTGGCGCACGATCCTGATTCCGAGCTCTGGAAGATCGTCAAGCGCCAGAAAATCGAAGCCGGCCGCTTCCCGAAACGCGAACCGATCAAGGTGCCGCAGGCCGACCGCAGCCACGTGGCCATGGCGGTCAATCTCGACGCCTGCATCCATTGCAATCTCTGCGTCCGCGCCTGTCGCGAAGTGCAGGTCAACGACGTGATTGGCATGGCGGGCCGCGGGCATCTCGAAAAAATCGTGTTCGATTTCGGCGATCCGATGGGCAATTCGACCTGCGTTGCCTGCGGCGAATGCGTGCAGGCCTGCCCGACCGGCGCGCTGATGCCGGCGACGATGGTGGACGAGCGCAACGTCTACAGGGGCAAGCCGGACCGCGAAGTGCACAGCGTGTGCCCCTATTGTGGCGTCGGCTGCCAGCTCACCTATCAGATCAAGGACGACAAGATCGTGGCCGTCACCGGCCGAAACGGTCCGGCGAACCAGAACCGGCTGTGCGTAAAGGGCCGCTTCGGTTTCGACTACGTGCACAACAAGCAGCGCCTGCTCAAGCCGATGATCCGGAAAGAGGGCGTGCCGAAAGTGCCGCACGAGTTCATCGACCCGTCGAATCCGTGGACGCATTTCCGCGAGGCGAGCTGGGACGAGGCGCTCGACCGCGCGGCTTCTGGGCTGAAGACGATCCGCGACCGCGACGGCGCCAAGGCGCTCGCCGGATTCGGTTCGGCGAAGGCTTCGAACGAGGAAGCCTATCTGTTCCAGAAGCTCGTGCGCGCGGGTTTCGGCACCAACAACGTCGACCATTGCACGCGGTTGTGCCATGCGTCTTCGGTGGCGGCGCTGCTCGAAGGCGTCGGTTCGGGCGCGGTGTCGGCCACCTTCAACGAAGTGAAGAATTCCGACGTCATCATCGTCATCGGCGCGAACCCGACCGAAAATCATCCGGTTGCCGCGACCTTCTTCAAGCAGGCGGCCAAGCGCAACGCCAAGCTGATCGTCATGGATCCGCGCGGCCAGGCACTCAAGCGCCATGCCTGGCGGATGATGCAGTTCAAGAACGGCACCGACGTGGCGATGCTCAACGCCATGCTCAACACCGTCGTCAGCGAGAAGCTGTACGATCAGCAATACATCCAGACCTATGTCGAGGGCTTCGACCAATTCAAGGAAAGCATCAAGGACTTCACGCCGGAGGAGATGGCGCCGATCTGCGGCATTCCGGCCGACACGCTGCGCGAAGTGGCGCGCACGTTTGCGCGCGCGAAGGCCGCGATCATCTTCTGGGGCATGGGCGTGTCGCAGCACACCCACGGCACCGACAATGCGCGCTGTCTGATCGCGCTGTCGCTGATCACCGGCCAGATCGGCCGGCCGGGCACCGGCCTGCATCCGCTGCGCGGGCAGAACAACGTGCAGGGCGCGTCGGACGCGGGGCTCATCCCCATGTTCTTCCCCGACTATCGTTCGGTGGAGAATGCAGACATCCGCGCGCAGGTGGAGAAGGCTTGGGGCGCGAAGCTCGATCCCAAGCGCGGGTTAACCGTGGTCGAGATCATGACCGCGATCCATAACAATGTGATCAAGGGCATGTACGTCCTGGGCGAAAATCCGGCGATGTCGGACCCCGATCTCAATCACGCGCGCGAAGCGCTGGCGCATCTTGAGCATCTCGTGGTGCAGGACCTGTTCCTCACCGAGACCGCCGTCTACGCCGACGTGATCCTGCCGGCATCGGCGTGGCCCGAAAAGGACGGCACCGTGACGAACACAAATCGTCAGGTGCAGATGGGCCGCCAGGCGCTGCCGCTGCCGGGCGAAGCGAAATGGGATTGGTGGATCACGCAGGAGATCGGCAAGCGCATCGGTCTGCCGTGGAATTACCGGCATCCGAGCGAAATATACACCGAGATGGCCTCGCTGATGCCAGCGCTCGACAATATTTCTTGGGAGCGCGTGGAGCGCGAAAGCGCGGTGACCTATCCGAGCGATGCGCCGGACAAGCCGGGCCGCGACGTGGTGTTCGACAAGGGATTCCCGCGGCCGGGCGGTTTCGGAAAACTGGTTGCCGCAAAGCTGTCGCCGCCAAACGAAGAGATCGATGCCGAATATCCTTTCATTCTCACCACCGGCCGGCAGCTCGAGCATTGGCATACCGGCGCGATGACGCGGCGCGCCGCGACGCTCGATGCCCTGGAACCGGGCGCGGTGGCAAATGTCTCGCGCGGCACGCTTGCCAAGCTCGGAATCAAGGCGGGCGACATGATCCGCGTCACGACCCGGCGCGGCATGGTGGAGCTGGCCGCGCGGCAGGACGATGCGATCCCGGACGGGGTCGTGTTCATCCCGTTTGCGTTCGTCGAGGCGGCGGCAAACCTGCTCACCAATCCGGCGCTCGATCCGTTCGGGAAAATTCCCGAGTTCAAATATTGCGCCGCCAAGGTCGAGGCGGTCGACCCGGCAACCAGGATTGCCGCGGAATAGCGATCACCAGGCTGTCTTCCTCGTGCCGGCGACAGATGTCAAGGCTGTCGCTCTGGCTGCCGTGTCTGCTCGGAAAAATATAGCCCGATGATTCAGCGCTGCGGCGCCACGCTATCGGTCTTGGCGATTGCCATCGGCTCACCGGAACGCGGCAGTTGCGCGACCACGACGAACGCGATCAGCGCAAGCGCAACCGAGGCATAGATCGGAATCATGATGCCTGACAGTTTCTTCACTTCTTCCCGGTCGGCCTGTGTAAGCCGGATGCGCGTGAACTGACACACGGCGATCTCCCTTCGAGGAAATCTTGAGCCCGAGCCATTTTACGAGGTTCGCTGCGGCGCGTCTTGCACATTCCGGTGATTGACCGGGCGAGCGCTTGCCGGTAGCGTTCGCGGCGATGGGGATGGGGTCCCCCGACAACCGCCAGTTCGAGCCGTTTCGAAATTGGCTGATGACTCCTACCGCGTAGTCAGGCGGTAGGACTCTGTCCCGAAACCGCCGCAGGGCGGTTTTTTGCTGCCCAGAAAAGGAAAGGTCGAGCGAATGGGTTACTTGATCGTCTTCTTCGGCGGCGGCTTGGGGGCCGCACTTCGGCACGGCGTCAACCTTGCCTCGGCGCGGTTGTTGGGCACCGCGTTTCCTTATGCGACCCTGATCGAGAATGTGACCGGATCGCTGGTGATGGGCCTGCTGGCGGCGTATTTCGCGTTCAGAGGCGATGCGTCGCAGCACTGGCGGCTGTTTTTCACCACCGGAATATTGGGCGGTTACACCACGTTCTCGGCGTTCTCGCTCGACACCGCGTTGCTCTATGAGCGCGGCGAGCTGGCGGTTGCCGCCGCCTATGTGCTGGCCTCGGTTGCGTTGTCGGTCGGCGGGCTGTTCGCAGGCTTGGCGCTGGTGCGGCAGTTTTCGTGAGCGATTGTGCGCCGTCTCAGCGCTCCATCGGCACCATGCCGAGCTTGTCCATGAGATCGCGATCGCGATCGGCGCCCGGGTTGGGCGTGGTCAGCAGCTTCGGCCCATAGAAGATCGAATTGGCGCCGGCGAGGAAGCACAGCGCCTGGGTTTCCTCGCTCATGTCCTCGCGGCCGGCGGAGAGCCGAACCACCGATTTCGGCATGCAGATGCGGGCGACCGCGATCGTGCGCACGAAATCGAACGGGTCGAGCTGGGTCTGCTGCGCGAGCGGCGTTCCTTCAACCCGCACCAGCATGTTGATCGGCACCGATTCCGGATGCTCGGGAAGATCAGCCAGCGTCACGATCATGCCGACGCGATCCTCGACCGTTTCGCCCATACCGACGATGCCGCCGCAGCAGACGTGGATTCCGGCCGAGCGCACGGCGTCGAGGGTATCGAGGCGATCCTGATAGGCGCGCGTGGTGATGATGCGGCCGTAATATTCGGGCGAAGTGTCGAGGTTGTGATTATAGTAGTCGAGGCCCGCGGCTTTGAGGCGACGTGCCTGGGCGTCGGTCAGCATGCCGAGCGTGGCGCAGGTTTCCAGGCCGAGATTTTTCACGCCCAGGACCATTTCGCAGACCTTGTCGAGATCGCGATCCTTCGGCTCGCGCCAGGCGGCGCCCATGCAGAAGCGGCTCGCGCCGGCATTTTTGGCTGCGTGCGCCTCGGCGAGCACGGCGGCGAGATCCATGATTTTCGCGGCATCGACGCCGGTGTCGTAGCGCGCGGCCTGCGGGCAATAGGCGCAATCCTCCGGGCAGCCGCCGGTCTTAATCGAAAGCAGCGTGGAAATCTGCACTTCGGTCGGATCGAAGTGCTGGCGATGAATGCGCTGCGCTTCGAACATCAGTTCGGGGAATGCCAGCGCGAACAGCGCGCGTACTTCTTCGCGCGTCCAGTCGTGGCGGATCGCCGCGCGCGATGCGGGTGACGATCCGGCGATCAATTCATCAAGGGTACGCAATGGCGCCGCGCTTTTTTGCATTCGAGTTGAGCCGATTCCGCAAGCGGCGCGTATCATGTCCGCTTGAACCGCGGGCCGCAAGTGCTAAGGATACGGTGATACCACAGCATCGATCCCGCATTGTCCCCCACGCCGCAATTTCATCGTCGCCTGCGCAAACCGTTCGACTGGTCGACGGCAACCATTGGGCTGGTGGTCGCGAGCGCAGCGGTGTTCGTCTATGTACGCGAAGGTCAGGTACGCTTTCTCGAGATTCTGGCGAGCGACTTCGGCCTGTTTCTCGACATACAACCGAAGGTGCTGGCGGCCTGCCTGATTGCGGCCATGGTGGCGGTCTTGCTGCCGCGCGAAATGGTCGCGCGCTGGGTCGGGGCCGAATCCGGATTTCTCGGCCTCGTCATCGGTACGCTTGCGGGCGTGCTCCTGCCAGGCGGCCCGATCACGATCTTTCCGATCGCGAGCGCCTTTATCGCGGTGGGCGCGGACGTCGGCGTGGCGATTGCCTTCATCACAAGCTGGACGCTGCTCGGCTATTCGCGCGCGCTGGTATGGGAGCTACCGATCTTCGGCCTCGACTTCCTGATCTGGCGCAGCATCGCGGCAATTCCGCTGCCGCTGGTCACGGGCATGCTGGCGCGGGCGCTCGCACAAGCCTTCGCCAACAAGGCTGCCGGCGAATGATCATTCTGGTCGATATTCTGCTGTGGGCGCTGGTCGCCGTCCTGATGACGGCCACGTTGAGGCACGGATGGGCCGTATTGCGCACGTGCGTGCGCGATGGCGCAATGGACTATCTGCGACTCATTCCACGCATCTTCATCGGCGTGGTGGGCTCGGGTTATCTCGCCGAAATCCTGCCGCAGGACGTGGTCGCGCGTTGGCTCGGGCCGGATTCAGGCGCAATCGGAGTCGCGATCGCGGTGCTCGGCGGTGCGCTCACGCCGGGCGGTCCGGTGGTCGGCTTCTCGATCGGGGCGGCCGCGCTCAAAGGCGGGGCCGGTGCGCCGCAGGTCATCGCCTATGTCACGGCCTGGGCGCTGTTCGCGGTGCAGCGGCTGTTCATGTGGGAAATGCCGGTCATGCCGGTGCGGCTGGTCTGGCTGCGCGTGGCTGCTTCGGCACCGCTGCCGTTTCTGGCAGCGGCAGGCGCGATGCTGCTCGGACGCCCCTAGACCATGATCCGATTAGATTGAATCGGATCATGGTCTAGAATCTTTGGTTTTTCGCGCAATCTTACGGCGAACCGGTTCCCACTTCGCCGGATTGCGCTCTAGGCTCGTGTGCAGCGAGAGCTATACCTTGATCTTCTCGTCTTCCAGCACGCGCTGGGTCGCGGGCCGCTTCACCATGCGATCCTTGAATGCGGTGTAGTTCTTGAGCTCGGCCACCGGCAACTCGCGGCGGACGCCCCAGACGTAGAATACGAAGCCATAGGGATCGAGCACGGAATATTTATCGGAGAACCATTCGCGGCCGGCCAGCATGCCGTCGATTTGCCTGAGGTAGCCGTGAAATGTTTTCAGCCCCATTTCCTTGATGCCGGGAAAGGCCGCCTGATCGGCGGTGTAGCGTTCCGGCCGGCCGACATGGGCGTGCGCCGGATGCACGCTGGTGGCGAAAAAACCGATCAGCGAGAGCGCCTTGGCTTCGGTCTTCGGGTCGGCCGGCCAGAGCCTAAACCGCTTGCCGAGGTAAGGCAGGATCGCGGTGTTCTCGGCGAGGTGCTCGCCGTCATCGAGGCGCAAGAGCGGGACGCGGCCGAGCGGATTCTTCTTCAGATACTCCGGAGCGCGCTGCTCGCCCTTGGACAAATCCATCCGCAGCGGTTCGTATTTTTCGCCGCTCTCCTCAAGCACGATATGCGCAGCCATCGAGCACGCGCCGGGACCGTAGTACAAACCTAACATTGCACTTTCCTCCGTCCGAGACGTTCAAATGTGATCAATGCACCATGGTCGCCGCGCGCGGCATGATGGCGCCGCGGTGGCGGATCTTCTCGGCGGCGAGCCGATGCGCGGCCGCGGCTGCAGCCAGCGGGCTCTGGTTATCGAGCCGCGCGGCAAGGTAGCCGGCGTTGAAGCTGTCGCCAACCGCGGTGGCATCGACCGGCTCGACGACCTCCGGCACCGGCACGAAATCGCGCTGCGCACCGACGGCAACGAGCGCGCTGTTCGGGCCGTTCTTGACGACGATCTCGCCAATGCCAAACGCGCCAAGCCGATCGACCGTAGCTTCCGGACTCGGGTCACCCCACAGCACGGCTTCGTCGTCATAAGCCGGCAATGCAATGTCGACGCGCTTGAGCGCCTCCACGAATACGGTGCGGGTGCGCGGCAGGTCGCCTTTCCAGCCGTGCGGACGGAAATTGCCGTCGAAGGCGATCTTGGCGCCTTGCTGGCGCGCGAGTTCGATCACGGCGAGAAAGCGACCAAGCCCGGTATTGGAATAGAGCGATAGCGTCACGCCGGAAAAATAGATGAGGCGAGCGGACAACAGGCTGTCGGCGACGCGGCTCCAGTCCTTGAGTTCGAACAGTTCGCGCGCGGGGGCCTCGTCGCGCCAATAGGACCTGCATTGTTTGCCGGCCGGATCGTTGTCGATCAACGCAAGGGCTGGTCGGCGGCCCGGAACTCGGAGAATCAGATCGGTCGCGATCCCCTCGGCGGCCGCGAGCGCGAGGATGCCGTCCGAGTAAAGATCGTCGCCGAGGGCCGTGGCGTAGGCCACATTGATACCAGCCCGGGCGAGATATACCGCGGTATTGAACGTGTCGCCGCCACAGGTCAGGCCGAAACGGCCGTCGCTGCCGCGGGAAAGCTCGATGAGGGCTTCGCCGACGGCGATGGCGCGGGATTTTTTATCGCTCATGCTATTATTGGAGATGGTCGGTTGATTCATATCAAGGTGGGTCGGCAGCATGGCGTGGTTGCTATGCATTTGCAATTGCCAGGGTCCCGTTGCCGAAATCGCCGGTTGTGTCCATTTTATGCGAATTAGTCTCGGTCGGTGACGATGCTTGCACGCGACGATATGCATTCGGCTGCGTCCGCACCCGCGGGCCATGTCGTGCTCGACATCAGCGGCATGACCTGCGCCGCCTGTGCAACTCGCGTCGAGGGTGCGCTTGATGCGGTGCCGGGCGTCGCGCACGCGGAGGTCAATCTCGCGCTCGAACGCGCCGATGTGGTGCTCAAGGCGGAAGCCGCAAGCACGGATGCACTGATCGAGGCGGTCACGCGCGCCGGCTATGGCGCGCATCTGCGCGGCGGCTCGGCAGCCGAGCGGCGGCGTGCGGAAGAGCAGCGCGAAGCCGAAGCGGCCGCGACCGAGCGCTACGATCTGATGCTATTTCTGCTTTCGGCCGCGCTCACGTTGCCGCTCGTCCTGCCGATGCTGGTCGCACCGTTGGGCGCGCGTCCGCATATCAATCCGTGGATTGCGCTGGTCCTGGCGACGGTGGTGCAATTCGTCGTCGGCGCACGATTTTATCGCGGGGCGTGGAATGCGCTGCGCGCGTTTTCCAGCAATATGGATGTGCTGGTCGCGCTCGGCACGTCGGCGGCCTATCTGTTCAGCCTCTACATGGTGTTGCTGAAGGGATCGGCCGCGGGACCGCATCTCTATTTCGAAGGATCGGCGGCGGTCATAACGCTCGTCGTGCTTGGGAAATGGCTGGAGGCGCGTGCAAAACGCGGCACCACCGCGGCGATCCGTGCGCTGCTGCGGCTGCGGCCGGAGGTGGCGCAGGTGGTGCGCGGCGGTGCCGAGGTTGCGGTGCCGGTGGAGGACGTGCGCATCGGCGAGCGCATCGTGGTGCGGCCAGGCGAGCGCTTCCCGGTCGACGGCAATGTCATCGAAGGCGAGAGCGAGGCGGACGAGTCGCTCGTCACCGGCGAAAGCGACCCGGTGGTCAAACGGCCCGGCAATCCGGTCACGGCGGGCGCGCTCAACGGCACCGGCCGGCTGCTGATCGCGGCGGCTGCGGTCGGCGAGGACACGACCCTCGCCCGCATCATCCGCATGGTCGAGAACGCGCAAACCGGCAAGGCGCCGGTGCAGCGGCTGGTGGACAGGGTCTCGGCGGTCTTCGTGCCGGCCGTGGTGGCCATCGCGATCGGCACGTTCATCGCTTCGTTCATGGTCTACGGCTTCGAGGATGCGCTGATCGCAGCCGTCTCGGTTCTGGTGATTGCATGCCCGTGCGCGCTGGGGCTGGCGACCCCGGCGGCGCTGGTCGCCGGAACCGGAGCCGCCGCGCGCGCCGGCATCCTGGTCAAGGATATCGAGACGCTCGAACGGGCGGCGGGGCTCGATACGGTGATCTTCGACAAGACCGGAACGCTGACCGTCGGCCACCCGGCGATTGCGACCGTAACTCCGGTGGCCGGCGTCGATGCGGCCAAGCTGTTGCGTATTGCGGCGGCGGTTCAACTCGGCAGCGAGCATCCGCTGGCGCGAGCCTTCCTCGATGCCGTGCCGAATGCGACGGCCCTGCCGGCGGTGACGCAGTTCCTTGCCGATCCCGGGCGCGGCGTGACCGGCGTGGTGGAGAAAAACAAGGTCGCGGTCGGAAACCGCGATTTGATGAATTTGCTGGGAGTCAGTCTGCTTCCGATCGAGGCTGCGGTTGCCCGCATCGAGCGTGCCGGGCTCACCGCGATCATCGTCGCCGCCAATGGACGCGCGTTCGGCGTGGTCGGTATTGCGGATCCGATACGACCGGAAGCCGGCGAGGCGAGCCGAATGCTGAAGGCGCGGGGTATCCGGGTCGAAATGCTGACCGGCGATACCGAGCGGGTCGCGCAACGGGTGGCGGGCGAGCTCGCGATCCAGAGTTTCCGCGCCGCGGTCAAGCCGGGCGAGAAGGCCGCGATCGTGCGTGCGCTCGAAGCGGAAGGCCGGCACGTCGCGATGGTCGGCGACGGCATCAACGATGCGCCGGCGCTCGCGGCGGCGCCGGTCGGCATTGCGCTCGGCAGCGGCACCGACGTGGCGATGGAGGCGGCGGGGATCACGTTGATGCGCTCGGATCCGCGCCTTGTGCCTGCCGCCATCGACATCGCGCGCCTCACGGTTACGAAGATTCGGCAAAATCTGTTCTGGGCCTTCATCTTCAACGTGGTCGGGATTCCAGCGGCGGCCCTTGGCTTGCTGACGCCGGCGCTTGCAGGCGCAGCCATGGCCATGTCCTCGGTTACGGTGGTGACGAATTCGTTGTGGCTGAAACGCTGGCGGCCGGATTTTGAGCGATAACAATGACTTGGCGTTTCTCGACCGCGCCCATATGTTATATTATAACATTTGGCCAAGGACGGTTCTGAGAGGTCAGAAGACGTGACAATCCATCATCACCACGATCCCAACCACGCGCATCCGCCGGCATCGGTGCATCCCTCGATCCTGAGGCTCTCGGCGGCGGAACGTCTTGCGGTTGCGGCGTTTGTGATCGCGCTGGTGTGGGGCGCGGTCTATTGGGCGATCCGGTGAGAGGCCGATGACCGCGCAGCTTCGTTTCCACAATCTCACGCTTGGTTACGACCGCCATCCGGCGGTGCATCATCTCGACGGCACGGTCGCGAGCGGCGCGCTGATGGCGGTGGTCGGTCCGAACGGCGCCGGCAAGTCGACGCTGTTCAAAGGCGTGGTCGGCGCCATCAAGCCGCTCGCAGGCCGGATCGAGCGCAACGGCATGACGCCGCAGGAGATCGCATATCTTCCACAAGTTCTCGAGATCGATCGCACGTTCCCGATCAACGTCTACGACATGGTTGCGATGGGACTTTGGCGGCACGCCGGATTGTTCGGTGGCATCGGCCGGAAGGAGCGTGATCGCATCGAGGCGGCGATTTCGGCCGTGGGTCTGACCGGATTCGAGGAACGCACGATCGGCACGCTTTCCGGCGGGCAGATGCAGCGCATGCTGTTTGCCCGGCTGTTGCTGCAGGACGCGCGCGTGATCGTGCTGGACGAGCCGTTCAATGCGATCGATACGAAGACATCCGCCGATCTGCTTGCGCTGGTGCGGCAATGGCATGACGAACAGCGCACCATCCTGGCGGCGCTGCATGACATAGATTTGGTGCGGGCGAATTTTCCGCAAACGCTGTTGCTCGCGCGCGAGCCCGTCGCCTGGGGCCCGACGGCGCAGGTTCTGACGGCGGAAAACATGCTCAAAGCGCGCCGCATGTGCGAGGCGTTCGATGAGCAGGCGGAGGCTTGCGCCGTCGAAGCGGCCGAATGATCGCGTCATGATTTACGAATTGCTGTTCGCGCCGTTCGAGACCGAAGGAATGCGCCTGTCGCTTGCCGCGGTGATGGCGCTGGTTTTCAGCGCGGCGCCGGTCGGCGTGTTCCTGATGCTGCGGCGTATGAGTCTGGTCGGAGACGCGATGTCGCACGCCATCCTGCCGGGCGCGGCGATCGGATTCCTGCTGGGCGGGCTCAATGTCTTTACGATGACGTTCGGCGCGCTCGTCGCCGGACTGCTGATCGCGCTGCTGGCGGGCGTCATCGCGCGGACAACCGAATTGAAGGAAGACGCGTCGCTTGCGGTGTTCCTGCTGGTCTCGCTGGCGCTTGGCGTCGTGATCGTCACCGCCAAGGGCACGGATGTCGACCTGATGGATTTTCTGTTCGGCGAAATCGGCAACATCAGCCGGCAGAAATTGCTGGTCATCAACGGCAATACCACGATCAGCCTGATCGTGCTGGCGCTGATCTACCGGCCGTTGGTGCTAGATTGCGTCGACCCCGGATTCCTGCGCTCGGTCAGCCGGGCCGGGGCTGTGGCGCATCTCGCTTTTCTCGCGCTGCTGGTCATCAACCTGATCAGCGGTTTCCATGCGCTCGGAACCCTGCTCGGGGTCGGCATCATGATCATTCCGGCCACGACGGCGGCGTTCTGGACCCGCGACATCACCGGCATGATCGCGGTGGCGATCGCGAGCGGTGCGGTCTCCGGCCTGTTGGGGATACTGCTATCCTTCAATGCGAAGATCCCGGCTGGCGCCGGGGTCATTCTGGTGGCGGGATTGTTCTATATCGGCTCGGTCCTGTTCGGCCGCATCGGCGGGCTGCTTTGGCGGGCATTTCCGGGCCGCCATCTGGAGGCCTGACCTTAGCTGTTTCTTGTGTGAGCGCGATCTTATCCGAAAATCGGTTCCCACTTTTTCGGGATCATGCCCGAGCGAGGGGTTTTGTTTTGCCGCGGCACTCAATATATCTGCGGCACCCTGGAGCCAGTCCCCCATGTCCGACTTGTCGCAAGCTGAAAAAATCCCCGTCACCGTGCTCACCGGCTATCTCGGCGCCGGCAAGACCACGCTGCTCAACCGCATCCTGTCGGAGCCGCACGGCAAGAAATACGCGGTTATCGTCAACGAATTCGGGGAGATCGGCATCGACAACGAGCTCGTGGTCAATGCCGACGAGGAAGTGTTCGAGATGAACAACGGCTGCATCTGCTGCACCGTGCGCGGCGATCTGATCCGCATCATCGAGGGCTTGATGCGGCGCAGGGGCAAGTTCGACGCCATCATCGTGGAAACCACAGGGCTGGCGGACCCCGCGCCGGTGGCACAGACTTTTTTCGTCGACGAAAACGTCGGGCGGCGGACCAAACTCGATGCGGTGGTGACGGTTGCCGACGCGAAGTGGCTCAAAGACAGGTTGAAGGACGCGCCGGAGGCCAAGAACCAGATCGCGTTTGCCGACGTCATCCTGGTCAACAAGACCGACCTCGTGAGCGACAGCGAATTGCGGGAACTCGAAGCGCTCATCCGCGGCATCAATCCGTATGCCAAGCTGCATCGCACGCTGCGCTCGCAGATCGCGCTCGACCAGGTGCTCGGCCGCAATGCTTTCGACCTCGACCGCATCCTCGACATCGAACCGGAGTTTCTGCACGCGGACGATCACGACCATGATCATGGGCACGATCATCACCACGATCACGACCATTCGCATGGCGGCTTGAAGCACTATCACGACGAAGAGATGCAATCGCTCTCGCTGTCGACCGACAAACCGCTCGATCCCGACAAGTTTTTTCCCTGGGTGCAGGATCTGGTGGCCAAGGACGGCCCGAGCATCCTGCGCTGCAAGGGCATCCTCTCGTTCAAGGACGATCCGGAACGGTTCGTGTTCCAGGGCGTGCACATGATTCTCGATGGCGACCACCAGCGGCCGTGGAAGGACGGCGAGAAGCGCGAGAGCCGCATCGTGTTCATCGGCCGCAATCTACCGGAGGAGAAAATCCGGCAGGGTTTTGCGAGCTGCGTGGCTTGAACTTTGGCCGACGCACACGCCTCAACGCCTTCGGTCGTCGAGCGCACCCGGCTGCTGAATGCCGGCGCCCCGATTGTCGGTGCGCATTTTCTCGACCGGACAGCCGTGTTTGTGCTCGGTGAGGAAGCCCTGCTCTTCGTTCCCGCGGAAGGCTCGGAGCGGCGCGTCGCGGTTCACGGCGGCGGCATCCTTGCGGCGGCGAGCGACGGCGCGCGCATCGTCACCGGCGGCGACGACGGCACGCTGGCCGCTACGGATGCCAACGGTGAGGTCCATATCATTGCAACCGACGCGAAACGACGTTGGATCGACCGCGTCGCGGCGGGTCCCGACGGGGCGGTGGCGTGGGCCGTGGCCAAGACCGTTTCGGTGCGTGGCGGCAAAGGCGAAGTGCGGACGCTCGACGTTCCGTCAAGCGCGGGCGGCCTTGCGTTCGCCCCCAAGGGGCTGCGGCTCGCGATTACCCATTACAACGGCGTGACCTTGTGGTTTCCCAACGCGCAGGCGGCGCCCGAGACGTTGACCTGGAAGGGATCGCATCACGAGGTGACGTTCAGCCCGGACGGCAAGTTCCTGATCACCTCGATGCAGGAGCCGACCCTGCATGGCTGGCGCCTAGTCGACGGCAAGGACATGCGCATGTCGGGCTATTCGGCGCGCGTGCGCTCGCTGGGCTGGACGCCGGGCGGACGGTGGCTCGCCACCAGCGGCTCCGAGCAGCTCATCCTGTGGCCGTTCTCGGGGAAAGACGGCCCAATGGGCAAGACGCCGCGCCAGCTCTCGGCCTTCGGCGTGCGGGCCGAGGTGGTGGCGTGCCATCCCAGGCAGGACGTGATCGCGATCGGCTATGCGGACGGACTGGTACTGCTGGTGAGGCTCGAGGATGGTGCCGAAATTCTCGCCAAGAAGCCGGACCAAGTGCCGGTCTCGGCCCTGGCGTGGGATGGCAGCGGCTCTTTGCTCGCCTGGGGCGGTGAGGACGGCAAGGCCGGCGTCATCCCGCTCGGCTGATCGAGGGGCCTTGCGGTTGAAAATGGTGTCGCCACAAAAAGTGACCCCCGGCCATGCCGGGGGTCACTTGGAAGCGTTGCCAGAGACTTCAGTTAGATCACGTACTGCCGCAGCGGCGGATAGCCGTTGAATCCGACCGAAGAGTAGGTCGCGGTATAGGCGCCGGCCGCCTCGATCAATACCTTGTCGCCGATCGCGAGCGAGACCGGGAGCGGGTAGGGCGTCTTCTGATAGAGCACGTCGACCGAATCGCAGGTCGGGCCGGCGACGACGCAGGGCGCCATCTCGTCGCCGTCCTTCTTGGTCTTGATCGGATAGCGGATCGACTCGTCGATGGTCTCGGCGAGTCCGTGGAACTTGCCGATGTCGAGATAGACCCAGCGGATCTCGTCCTCAGGGCTGCGCTTGGCGATCAGCACCACCTCGGCCTCGATCAGGCCGGCGTTGGCGACTAGGCCGCGGCCGGGCTCGACGATGGTCTCAGGGATGTTGTTGCCGAAATGCTTCCGCAGCGCGCGGAAAATCGCCTTGCCGTAGGATTCGAGCTTGGGCGTCTTGCGCACGTATTTGGCCGGGAAGCCGCCGCCGAGGTTGACCATGGAGAGGAAAATCCCGCGCTCGGCGCAGGCGCGGAAGATGGCGGCCGTGGATGCCAGCGCGCGGTCCCAGGCCTCGACGTTATGCTGTTGGGAGCCGACATGGAACGAGATGCCGTGGGGAACGAGGCCGAGCTTGTGGGCGTGTTCGAGGATGTCGACCGCGTAGTCGGGCTCGCAGCCGAACTTGCGCGAAAGCGGCCATTCGGCGCCGGTTCCGTCGCAATGGATGCGGCACACCACACGGGTGCCGGGCGCGACGCGGGCGAGCTTTTCCACCTCGGCCTCGCAGTCGACGGTGAACATGCTGACGCCGAGCTTCGTGGCAGCCGCGATCTCGCTCTCTTTCTTGATGGTGTTGCCGTATGAGACGCGGTCGGCGGTCGCGCCAGCGGCCAGCACGGCCTCGGTCTCGGCCACGGATGCGACGTCGAAGCATGAGCCGAGCGCGGCCAGCATCTTGAGAATTTCAGGGGCCGGATTGGCCTTGACGGCGTAGAAAACCTTGCTGTCCGGCAGTGCCTTGGCGAAGGACAGATAGTTGTCGCGGACGACATCGAGGTCGACCACGAGACATGGTCCTTCGGCTTTGCGGTGTTTCAAAAATTCGCGAATGCGTGCGGTCATTTCGACCTAACTCCTCTATCCGGTCTCGGCGACGGACGTCGCCTTGAAGGTGAACCTCCTGTGATGTTTCGCGGTCCTGCGAGGCAGGACTCGAACACCACGCGATGGCTGCCTTAAGTCCGGATGAGGGAGATCCCGTTCCGCACTGTTGGCAAAGATGGACAAGCCTCTTCGGTGTCCCCGGCATTGGCGCCGGCAGTACCCAAAAAAGCCCTTCCGTCGTTGCTTTAAGCCGCGTCCCCCGTTGAGCGCGGGGTGCGCCGGTTTCGCCTCCGGCTGTCGATCACGTCGGCGTCACATCGGGACACGTCCCTTTGGACACCTAGCAAGGAAGAGAGACTTGCTCTTCCGTAGGCGGCTGCCCGGCCTCTTGTCCGGAACCCACCGATCGACACACGGCCACAGGCACGTGCGAAGTTGGGCAAGGGTCAAATACGCGATTCACAAACGCTTCGCAAGAGAAATGGTCGCAAAACGCGATGACCCCCGACGAATGGTTTACGTGTGGTGGATTAAACGCGCGTTAAGGCGCGCGCCGAGCAAGATGACAGCGCAGTCGTGACGCTTACTCGGAAGTGAACGGCTCGATTCGACGCGCGGCGCGGATGAACTGTGCCATGACGGCGACGCCCACAAGGAAGAATATGCCTTGCAGCGTGCGTACGCCGGCCTGGTCGGAGACCTGGAAGTCGAACCCGACGAGCGACAGAGTGAAATGCGCCGCGCCGACCAGAATATGGCCCAATCCCGTCAGATTCTCGAACGCCCAGCCGCCGGCAAAGGCGGCGCCGAACACCTCAGCGCCGATCAGGATGGCGGCGCTGAGCACGGTGAGCACGTGAACCCAAACGATGCGTCGGCGTTGCTGGACGGTCTGGTCCATGGGTCGGTCCTTTGCGGCGGCACTCTCCCCGAAACCGGCGGCCGGATCAAGCGTTGCAAACATCAAGGCTTATCGGCCCTTCATGGTGCGGCGTTCGATCTGCAGCAGGCGCGGCAGCTCGCAGGCCTCCTGGGCGGCCTTCATTTCCTGGTCGGCGCCGCCGGGGCCGAGGAAAGGGTCGACCTTGCCTTGGGCGAGGCATTGGTAGGACTGCCGGACGGCCTTCACCATGGCCGCAAAGGCGGTGCCGGCGGAGGTGGCGAGGCGGTAGCCGAGCTTGGCCAGATCGGCGGGCGAATAAGGGAAGCCGGCGAAGCCGTCGACCGGCGCGAAGGTCATGAGCGGCGGCGGCAGGCGCTCGCCGACGGTGCGGATTTCGTCGGCATTGCGGGTGTGCACGAACAGCATGTCGGCGCCGGCCTTCTTGAAGGCCTCGGCGCGGCGTAATGCTTCGTCGAGCGTGGACATACGCCGGGCGTTGGTGCGGGCGATGATGACCAGATCGCCGCCGGTGCGGGCGGCTAGGGCTTCCTTGATCTTGTCGACCATCAGCTCGGTCGGCACCAGATGGTCGATGCCGGCATGGTGTTCGACGCGGCGTGGCAGCAGCTGGTCTTCGAGCTCGAGCGCGGCGATGCCGGCGGCTTCCGAGAGCGCGACGGTGCGATGGAGGTGCACGGGATCGCCGAAGCCGCCGCCGACGTCGAGCACGACCGGCAGCGGACAGGCGGCGCGCATGTCGAGGGCGACCTCGATCAGCTCGGAGAGCGAAAGATTGGCCTCGGTCACGCATTTGAGCCAGCCGAGCGAGCCGCCGCTTAGGTAGAGCGCCTTGAAGCCGGCAGCGGCGGCAAGCCGCGCCATGATGGGATTGAGCGCGACCGGCGCAACGATCAGCTCGTTGCCGGCGATCAAATCGCGAAATGTCGCCAAGCCGGGCTCCAGTCTAATTCAGTGAAACGTCGCCATGATCTTATCGCCGGATGTCGCGCGTTCGGCCGCCTGACGATGGCGAGCCTGGCTGCGCAGCATCCGCACGATCACTTCAGAAAAGCGGCGGTTGATCGTCTGCCGGTAGGGATTGTCGGCGGGGAGATGTTCGAGCAGGCGGCGATGGGCCTGTCCGAGACTGTGATAGGGCAGATTGGGCAAAAGATGATGCAAGGCGTGATAGCGCAGGCCGACGGGCGCCCAAAGCATGGGAAGCATGGCGGGGGGCGGGACGTTCACCGTGTCCAGGAGCTGCGCCACCACGTCGATCGGTTGGCCGTCGTTCTCATAATGATGGGCCGCGAGCGTCCGGAGCATGTTGATGACGCTCATGGCGGACCAGACCGCGAGCCACATCAGCGCGAATTTAACGGGAACGAGGCCGTTCAGGACCAGGATAACGACGGTCCAGGCGTAAATCGTGGTGACGGTCTCGATCACCAGCCACGAGGTGCGAAACGGCGGGGGTTCGGAACGGCGGAAGGCCGCGTTCATCACCATGGCCGACATGCGCTCGACCACGAAGCGGCGCGCCGGCGGGAACACCGCCGCAACGGGCGTCACCAGGAGAAATCGCAACACGAGCAGCAGCGGCTCGGCGGCCGAGATCGGGAACATCAAGGCGATGTGCAGCGGCCGGCCGCGACCGAACTCCAGATATTCCGGGTCCTCCGGGGTGCCATAGTGGGCCTTGGAGTGATGGAAGTTGTGCACGCCGTCATAAAGAAACGATGGCAGCAGCAAGGGCACGCCGACCAACACATGCCAAGCGGTCCAAAATCCCCGTGGCGTGCGTTTTCTCAAATGCGTCAGCTCGTGGATGAACAAGATGCAGCGATACAGCGCGAGCACGGAGATGACGGCGGCCAGAAACCCGATCAACGTCATCCCGGAGACGAACAAGACGGCGAAGGCGCCATAGCCGATGGCGGCGCTCAGCAGCAGGTCGGTCCAGTAGATGGCGGGATTCGGTTTCGCCAAATCCGCTGTGAGGCGATAGGCCACGCGAGCAAGATCGAGGTCGGGATTTGGCGCGACGACCCGCGCCCGCACCTCATCCATCACCGTCGTCGGCATGATCAACGCACCTCGCGCCTCTTGACGCATACTCATGCTATCACAGGCAATATGCAGTTTGGAGGCACCGGTGGCAAAAATTAAGGTGATGTGCGCGCGCTCGATGCATAAGGCGGTCGAAATTCTTGCCGGAGAATTCCGCAACCGAACCGGCCATGAGGTCACGCTCGACTTTGGTACCGTGGGGGCGCTCGAGGGAAAAATCGCGGCCGGCGAAATCGCCGACGTGATCATTCTTTCACTGCCCGCGATCGGAAAATTGAAGGCGGCGGGTTTGATCGATGCCGGCACGCAAGCAAACGTTGCACGCACATCGATCGGAGTTGCGGTGCGTGCAGGCGCGGGCGTTCCCGATATCGCGACGGCTGAGGCGTTCAAGCGCGCGCTGCTCAATGCCCGCGCCATTGCGTTCAGCGATGCGGCGGTCGGAGGATCAGCCGGGGTCTATCTCGCGGGATTGTTCGAGCGCATGGGTCTCAGCGCCGCGATCAAGGAAAAGGGCATGCCGCAGCAGTCGGGCGCCGAAGTGACGCGACGGGTCGCGGAAGGCAAGGCCGAAATCGGCCTCACGCTGATCGGTGAGATCGTCCCGATTGCGGGCGTGACGATCGCCGGGCCGTTGCCGCCACCGCTCGGCAACGACACCACCTATTGCGCCGCGGTTGCAGTGGCGAGCAAGGAGCGCCCGGTGGCGCTGGCTTTCATCGCGGCGCTGACGGCGCCTGCAACGCGGCCGGTCTGGACGACAGCCGGATTTGATCTGCCGGCGTGATAATTCACTCCGGCTTGATGCCCGCCTTCTGGACCACGTCGCGCCAGCGCGCGACTTCGGATTTCATCAGCGCGCCGGTCGCGGCGGAGTTCATGTAAGCCGGTGTCAGGCCCTGCCGGTCGAGGGCCGCTTGCACATCGGGCATCTTGCTGATGGCGGCAAGTTCCTGCTCCCACATGCTCACGATCGGCTGCGGCGTGTTGGCGGGCGCCATGAAACCAAACCACAGATTGAAATCGAGGCTGGGGTGCCCGAGTTCCGTGAGCGTGGGAATGTCCGGCACGATGGTCGAACGCTGCGAGCCCGCGGCCGCGATGATGCGCAATTTGCCGGCGCGCACATGCGCCAGGACCGAATTGACCGGAATATAGGTCATGTGAACCTGGCCGCCGAGGAAATCGGTTATGGCCTGCGCCTGTCCACGGTACGGCACGTGCTGGATGTCGAGGCCGAGCTGCTGCTTGAACAGCTCCATGCCCAATTGCTGCAGCGTACCGACGCCGGGCGAGGAGTAGTTGTAATAGCCGGGTTTGGCTTTCACGGCGGCAATCAATTCATCGAGCGAATTGACGGGAAACACCGCGGGGTTGACCACGAGCACCACGGTGTTGGTCGCGAGCACGCCGAGCGGCGTGAAATTCGCGATCGGGTCGTAACGCAGGTTCTTGATGGTTGACGGATGGACGGTCTGTGGCGCGCCGCAGGTCACGATCGTGTAGCCGTCGGGCGGTGAGGTTGCGACCAGCTCCGTGCCCAGCGTGCCGGCAGCGCCCGGCTTATTGTCCACGATGACCGGCTGGCCCCAGCGGTCCTGCAGCTTCTGGCCGGCCACGCGCGCGATCGTGTCAAAGGCGGTCGCGGGCGAAAACGGCACGACAATCGTGATGCGACGGGAAGGATAGATCTGTGCCGCGGCCTGCCAGGATACGGGCAGGGCTGAAGTGGTCAGCGCGAGACAGAAGCAAAATCGCAGCAGGGTTCTTCGTTTCATGACTGATGGTCCGGTTTCCGATCACGCTATTTTGTCAGCCGAACACCGCCGCGGCGGCCCAGGTGCTTGCAGTCTTCGTCGGTTTTCAAGCCTGCCGCATGGATGCCGTGGGCGGCAAGTTCCTCGTCGCGATCCTCGGTGTCGCCGGTGACGCCGACCGCGCCGATGACCTCGCCATCCTTGTCGCGGATCTGCATGCCGCCGCCTTCGGGGAAGATTTGCTCGCCACTCGCCGCGCTCAGATATTTCATGAAGATGGGTTTTTCCTCGGCGCGGACGCGCACCAGCTTGGACGAGCGGCCGAGCGCGAGCGCGGCATAGGCCTTGCCGTAGGCCATTTCGAAACGGATCATTGAGGAGCCGTCTTCCTTCTGGAAGGCCTTGACCTTGCAGCCTGGCTCGACCACGAGCACGCTGAGCGGGCGGCAGTTGATCTCCGCGCCA